>Ga0114997_10000348_pt1 | contig 37392 bp, 43 predicted proteins | sample ArcticOcean_MG_C_2_FD_87045 | JGI IMG/M metagenome (GOLD analysis project Ga0114997, IMG submission 87045) | Marine microbial communities from western Arctic Ocean - ArcticOcean_MG_CB4_136 | ecosystem: Environmental > Aquatic > Marine > Oceanic | place: Arctic Ocean: Canada Basin | collected... | reverse complement strand
GGTGCTAAACATCCTAAGAAGATTGCAGGCGAATGTTTTATCGAATTTAAGTATGATGGCGTAAGAGTTATTGCTATTGTAACTAACGGTGATGCTACTCTATACTCACGTAACGGTAAGTTACTTGAAAACTTCCCACACATCAACGAAGCATTAAGTAAGCCTGAGTTTGAAGGACTAGTGTTTGATGGTGAAGTGATGTCAGAAGACTTTCAGTCATTAATGAGACAAGTACACAGAAAAGAAGGCGCTCAAACTGAAGATGCTTACTTGGCAGTATTTGACATGCTCACATTAGATGAGTTCAATGCTAAAGGCACTAAGATGAGTGCATACGATAGACGTGAGCGTTTGGTTGCATTACAAGGTGACTTCAACAGCACAATCCAGTTAGTAGAAGCAATGCTATTTGATTTAGACACTGATTTTGGTAAAGAAGAATTTAAGACTGCAAACAAAGTAGCACTAGAACAAGGATACGAAGGCTTAATGATCAAGCCAGCACACTTAGGATACGATTGTAAACGAAGCCATGCTTGGTTAAAGATCAAACCTTTCATTGAAGTAACACTCACAGTGGTAGGCGTTGAAGAGGGTACAGGCAAAAATGCTGGTATGCTTGGTGCGTTTATTGTTGAAGGTAACGATGATGGTAAAGACTTCCACCTTAATGTTGGTAGTGGATTAACTGATGACATGCGTAAGGATGTTTGGGCAGTTAAGGATGCTGTAATAGGACAGTTAGTTGAAATTAGAGCTGATGCGGCAACGCAAAGCCAAGACGCTGGCGATATTTGGAGCCTTAGGTTCCCACGTTTTAAAACCTTTAGAGGTTTTGCTGTTGGAGAGAAACTGTAATGTTTGCTAAGTTAAGAGACTGGTTAGACATCTGCAAAACACATTGGAAAGAGATATTTGCTCTTTCATTTGCACTACACTTTGTTATGGATCTATTTATTATCGGACCGTTATTCTTTTTATTAGGATACTTTTTCGGTATCAATGTGGAGGCACACTAAATGTACGATAAACCTGAAAACATACAACTTAGTAGAAGAGAAAGAGTTTTACTTGACCCTCTTACAGCAAGTGAGAATAGCGATTCTAAAAACAAAGAAGTCAACAATTACGCAGAAAGCATCGCAGAAGATGTTAACGAGACCATTAGACTAGAGTACAGACTTGGTGGTAGTTTTACAGAGCAGGAAGTTGAAACTCTTGCCAATCAGGCTTTAGAAGAATTTGATAGCTCTGTTATTAGTTTCAGTGAAGTTAACGAGCTCATAGACTATAACTTGATATGCGTATAATGAATACAGATAAAGAGAATACAGATAAAGAAGACTTAAATGATTGGATTAAAGGCCAACTAGGGTTCGGAACATAGACAGCATGAACGACAAGGTTGCAAAAATAGAGAGTCAGCTTAGTCCTGAAGTTAAGGAAGAGTTCGCGAATAGCACAATGACCAAAGCAGGTAGACTTGCTATGGAACTTAATGCTGAACGCAAACGTCTAAAGCAAGAGCTGGCAGAATCAGCTGTACTTCAGGAAGAGCTACAACTTGAAGTTGAGGACCTAAAGCCAGCGACTCCAACAGGAACTGTAGACAGTTATGTTAAATGGTTAGCAACTATACTAGGTGTAGTTGGCGTGTTTATCATGAGTGCTGGGTTTGGTACTGCTGGACAGGTTTGCTATGCACTAGCGGCTTGTAGTTGGGTGTACGTTGGGCATTGTTGGAACGACAAAGCTATTATGATTGGTAGTGCTATTAGTGGCACAGCCGTGTTAATGAACTTAGTAGAGGTATTTGTATAATGCAAAAAGTTACCATAGAAGATATAGGCGGAGAGCTGATCAAAGACACAGATGTGTACACTCTCAAAGATAATAGACTATTAACACAAATGGTGTTGAGCAGTACTCTACTTAGGGCTGGCAAGAACACAACAGGACACAGGCATGTAGGACAGGAAGAGGTGTATTACTTCATAGACGGCGAAGGCACAATGGAAGTTGACCACAGAGTTTTTCCTATTAATGCAGGCGATGTAGTTTTAATCCAAGATGGAGAGTTTCACAAAGTCTATAACACAGGACACTTGGGACTTAATTTTATTTGTGTTTTTAATGGCAAAAGGAGTCACTAATGAATTATTATGAAAATGTACCAGTTACCTGTGAAGACAACGGCAGAGTTGTTGATGGAGAAGTAGTTAACTTTGCTCCCAAAGAGTATATGACCGTTGCCTTAAATGGAATGCAGTTAAGTATGCAATGGGATAGCAAACTACAAGAGTATAGAGCCGGCATGAGTGGATTAGACTTTAAAGCCGATGCTCCTAAACAATATTAATGCGTAGTCTATACAATGCTTCAATAGTTGGTCAAATACTATTCTGCATACTGTTAATAAGTATGGTGAATCAGGTTAATGCTGAAACACCTATAGAAAACAAGCCTAAGGTAGAAAAGACAGAAACTAATCCATGTTGGTATGTAGAATTGTTTACATTCGATACGATTGGTGCTCCTAAGCATAATATAGTTATACCAAAGAAATGCGAAGATCAATATGTTTAATTTAAAAACAACACAAGGATAATACTATGCACACAAACATCACCAATAATAAACGTAAAGCCCGAGCTAGTGGGTTAATGAATAAAAAGAATATCAGAGTGCCCGTTAGTACTGTTACTCACACAACTGAAGAGGTTGCAAAGCATTTCTTAGAGTGGCGTAAAGCACAGGCGAATAAAAGCCTAATTGGTCACAACAATCCACCCAATTAAGTTTAATTAATATGATTTATAATATTAATAATAACAGTATTATGTCTCAGACTAGATGTGGGCACACATCAATGCGTGAATGGTTTGGATTAGAGCCAAATGATAGAGCCATACGCTCAGGACAGCAAACACATTTGTGGTTCATGCGATCCCCACAGTATACTCAGTTAATTATAGTGTTAAGGAATCCATATGATAGATTAATATCAGCTATCAAGAACAGCAAAATACATGAAGATAATCCTCGAGAGCATGGATTGGTATATCTCGACGGTAAAGGTACTGATGTAGGAAGTGCATATGAGTACACCATGGGACACTCTACTCCCTACTTGGCTAATATGCTATCTACATCTGCTATGCCACGAAACCTCAAGCACATTGATTTTTATCGTTTAAACGAATATATTCCAGTAGGCGGCGGCACAATTATAACTAATACAAGTGGTTTAACTGAATATACTGATGTGATGAGCAATTATTATTCAAACGAAGTAATGCACACAGAGTACACAGCATACACCACAATTAAACAGAACTCAACTGAATTAACTCCAGCTGAATGGAATCAAGTAAAGCTGGATGACTAATTCAAAGAGATGGCAAGATAACTCAGATGGTTGGGTTACTGATATGAATAAGTCAAAGGATAATAAACTGTTATACCAAGAATACCTCAAAACAATTAAGAGTACTGAACCTTTAAGCTATAGAGCTTGGTTAAGGCAACAAAAATGACCACTGAACTGGCTAAACTGTGCAACGGAGAACTGGTATATGGAGTTCACGGAGAAGTAGAACAGTATGCTCAAGAACAGAATACTGCTGTGGAGAGATACTTCAATTACATCGCCCCAAGCACAGTACAAAAGGCATTTAAATATATAGGCAAAGCAATGTGTGATCCATACAGTATACCCAGACCCATTTATCAACGTGATGAAGCTGGCGTATATATTGGCATTAAACAGTTCAAAGAGAAGTTTTAAAGTATAAGTAATACATATAGAACTGGTAAGAGACTATGATATTATGACGATGAGTGCTAAATAGAAGTTATGAACGAAATTATTAATATTACTAAATCAGCTGAAGAGTATCTTGCAAAACTTCTTAAGGATAAGAATGAGCCAGGTACTTCTATAAGAATATTTATTTCCGACCCGGGAACGCTAAAAGCTGAAACTTGTTTGGCTTTCTGTACACCGGGTGAAGCGCCATCAGACGATGTAATAATTAATTTAGACCTCATAAACGTAAACATTGAAAAACGAAGTATTCCTTTCCTAGAATCCACTGAAGTAAATTTTAATAATGATACCTTTAGTGGACAACTCACAATTAAAGCACCTAATGCCCGGATTCCAAATATTTCCCCTGATAGCACTGTTGAGGATAGAATCAATTACATTATTTACAATGAAATTAACCCTATGCTTGAATCACACGGGGGTCAAGTTAGCTTACTTGAATTTACAGCTAAAGGAGAAGCCATTCTTAAGTTTGGTGGAGGCTGCCAAGGTTGCTCAGCAGTTGATTTGACTTTAAAAGATGGCATTGAAAAAACACTACTAGAACAAATACCTGAGCTTAACAGCGTTAAAGATTCTACAGACCATTCAATAGATGAGAATGCTTTTTATAAAAGCTAAATAGTTATAACGTCAGTTAAAGAAACCCGCTATAGTTCTCTACTGCGAAAACGCTGATTTTAAACCACTACCAACAGTTAGCAATAATGCACCAGGATATACCACTATGTCACAACTAGATGCACCCAAGACTGCTTCTACCATAAGTAAACTGTATAATAATAGGAGATTCGTGATCAATACTTCCGCTACTAATACTCATAATACAGTGACACCTATACTGAACAGTTTGCCCGCTAAAACTTATAAGCATACTGAAACTAACAGCATTAGTACCACAGTTATAGATGGCATAAAAACAACCACATATAAACAATTCCAATCAATAACTCACGTGTACGATAACAAAGGAGTAGTGAGTAGCACAACTCACAATAACACTTTCTGCTATGTTGTATAAGAGTTCTAATACGCCAATTGATCCTAGTAATCCTATCACATATATACTGTATGATGATCCTCAGTATATAGTAATACATCGTGAAGTCCTCATGCTGGTAACCTCTAGCAAAAGCATAGCATATAGTTATAAACGTAAAATTGAATCCGCTATTAGTATTGATAGTAGTATTGATATTACATACTAAATGAATTATACACTATACACAAACATTAACTATCATGTGAAGTACTTTATATACTATAGCGTTACAATAAACTGTTTAATTACACTATACACACTATAGATCTCTGTGAGTGCGTGTACGCTGTACACTGTATTGTTAGGCGGAGACTTAGCATCCAACTATATTACACTATACACAGAGTTGAGCTATTGGATTCTCAATGCCCGTTAAACAGCGGTTAGGCGAATAAAATACAATTCTCTACTATAATAAACCATTAATTACACACTTTGACACACAGCTACACACCATGGAAATAACTTTTGAAGGTAGCTCCGGAAGGCTTCGGAAAAAAGTTTTTTTATCTGCACACTGCCTCCATCCTGCTCACACGGTGGCTACACGGTATCTACCACTCTTTGAACACCTTGATTCTGCCAATCTTCAAGACCATACCCCTATATGTTGATGCTGTGTAGCGTAAAGTTACAGTATAGTGTATAACAGTTCATGTGAAGTTCATACAGCTCATATAAGCGTGTATATAGTGGTAATAGTATATATTCCAATAATAAACTTTAATGCACCGTTACGCGATTGTATACTGTGTCAACCTTTATTTTAATTAATTTTGCATCGGTTGACTTTTGGGCCAAAATATGTTATTGTATGGTAATACTTTATACAACAGCGGTGTATAAAGACAAGACTGTTAGTCTTGGAGCGTAAGGTTTGCGTAGGTGAGGAGTGTCTTTACCATGAATATTGGTTGACATTGGCGGCTATATCCAGTATAATAGTTCTACTATACAGCAATAAGGGATATGGTTATATGCAAGTATCAGTAAGTGGCCCTAATGGCGGGGCAGTTCCATTCGATCTTCACATAGCAGTAGGCATGGCGGCGGAACACTTCGCTAAACAGCTGGGCATTCAACGGTTACACACTACTATAATGATTCGTATTCACCAACAGGCGCTGTTTATGGGCGACTGTGAGGGCCTATGTGAGGTGGTTGATGAACGTAACTTCGTAGTAGATGTGGCATTGTGGTGCAATTGGCTCAGTACACTAGCACATGAGATGGTACATGTCAAGCAATTTGCCCGCGGAGAGCTCAGTACAGACATGACTCAGTGGAAGAGTAGGCGGCATTGTGGCAATATTGACTATGAGAACCAGCCATGGGAGCGTGAAGCTAGGCGTTTACAGGGCAGAATGCTGGAAGACTATACCATTAATCCTGGTAACCCCACTATAATCTAACGGTGGTTGCCAATATTCCTGGCGCAGATGGCATAAAAAGGTTGACTTCTGCCACGAAATCCGGTATAATATATGTATATTAAGCAAATAAGGAAGGGGAATACTATATGAACTTACGAGAAATCAAACAAGAAGTCAACCGCGGTGGCTTTAACCATGCAGAATTGGCTGAACTAATCGCGTATACCCGTGCAGTAATGACTGACCAAGCTAAAGACAGCATTGAAGTCGGCTCAAATGTGTGGGTTATCCAGAAGACCAAGCGTACAGCTGGCGTAGTTACTAAGGTTAACATCAAGAAGTGTCTAGTAGACATGAAGGGTAGAAGCTATTCAGTACCGTTAAGCATGTTGGAAGTTCAATAGATGTACTTAGCACTCACAATAGCACTGGCAGTTGCCGCTCTTTGGATACTGCTAGGTCTATTTAGATTAGTCTTCCTCACAGTGGAAGGCTGGGCTACTATAGGATTTGTATTTGTGCTAATAACACTTAACACATACTTAGGCTTAGGTGCCCAGGCTGTGTTGATTATAGTATTACTTGGAACTCTTGGCATCCTTAGTAGTAGAGACAGCAAGTAGTTCTTTAATACGCACATCAGTACCAGGGTATACTCCAGCTTGTATAAAGGGTATACATGCACCACACCCAGTACCACACAGAGCTATAGCACTATCATAGTCTTGTACTAGGTCACTAGAGGTTACACGTTTACATATACACACATACATAGTGTGTATTTATGTAGCTGTAGCAGAGCAGTAGGGCAATACAGAGCTATAGCACACACTATAGCACACACAGGAGCATAAGGCATGGTGTAAGAACTGCGGCATATAAGCGTAAGGTCGATACGTTCATTGAAATAAAAAATAGAAAGAAATAAAATAATATTCTGGCAGAAAGAATAATTCCAATAGTTACCGGGGGGTACCGGTATAAGACGACAGGCGGTTGCAGTTTTGAAAAAATGGCATCGGTTGAAATAGCATTTTTTATGCTACTCAAATGCCGGAGGTGGTGGATTCAAAAAAAAATTAGCACAAGATTTTTCTATTGTATATATAGCCTGAAGTAACCGCGTGTAGCGTGTACGAAAGGCTGAAGGATAATGCTACGCATTATCTATTCTCTATACTGTTCTATAACCCGTTAGTTATAGCGTGTTATAGCTGTATTACTCTCTAATACGTTATAAGTTGCGTATAGTGTGTATTGTGCTCTAGTCAGTACAATAGTTGCGTATATAAAGTATTCGGCTAACACTATACGCTATAGTGTGTTATTCATATATAGTTTGACAAAGCACTTGATTGAATGTATACTATTAGTATTACTTTGCAGGAGAACTCAATGACTAAACAAGATAGATATGCTAAAAGTGAAAAGGCTAGAGCACACCGTAAACAGATTAAAACTATAGTGAAGAACACTAGGCTACGCTTTTATGCTCACATGAAACATTTGCGAGAGAAGTATAATAAAATTAAATTGAGACATCATGATAATAAAATCGATTAATCAATATAAATAATATTATGAATAAAATAATTAATAAAATACTATATACTAAATTTCACATAGGCTATTTAATTTGTGCTTTAGTATTCGCGATGGGTTTATGCGTGTATGCACTTAGTGAATTAATATAGTTTTGCTAAAAGTAGAAGCGGATTAAAAAGGATCTCACCGCGAAGGCGCTTCGTTTCACTCGCACCTACTGAAGGTTCCGCCTGCCCTGGGCATAAATACTGTTATGGCTTCTAAAGACGTACTCCAACAAACTGATATTATAACAACACTATTTGATGTAATAGGGTTAGACCGTGCTCAATCAAGACGATACATGCAGTGGGATGAATCACTAGAGAAGTCATGGCGCAACAATCCTTTGCCTATAAGAGAATCGTTGAGAATCACCACTGCCGGCGGGCGTCGATGGATACATGCAGTTCCAATTGGCTCGCCAGTGTTTGATCCTGCTACAGCTTGGTATAGTTATTTGTGTTATAATAAAGGTGGCTCTACATTAATTAACAATATATTAAACAGTTGTGAGCAGGAAGGTATTACATTAGAACAATTAGGTCTTGCGAGTTCCGACGGAAATGATTGGGAAGGGACCGGGGGCCTTGCGAACACACTGGTTATACCTTACAAAGACCCATTGGATAAATTTATAAGTGCGTTCTTTACAAACGACCCAATCTTGTCGGCTGTATTTCACACCCAGAAGCACACCGAGGAAACAAATAATATCGTTAAATACACTGACTATTTTGTAGACCACTGTTATGACCAGTTAGATGAATTTATGAACCAGGCAATAAAACAAGAATTAGTAACAGGGCATGTGGAAGGCGACAAGCTAGTAGGCCTCTTTCAAAATCAAGTAGACCCCATAGAGTCTACGTCCCTCAGCCGATACGACAATCATTATTATCCAATACATATAATATTGCTTATACTATTATGGCATTACAAAGGCAAGCAATTTAAATTAGTAGGACTGAATTTAGATAATAATCCAGATACATTTATTTTTAAGGATTTGTTGGAAGGCCCTTGCCCACAGCATGTAAAACAAAAATTATTACATAGACAATCTGCTAATAACGATGTTGCTAAAATTGCCGCTACTAAATGGAAAAGTAATAACGGTCCTTTGGCACAACGTATCATAGACAAATTTTTATCTAATGATTACTTGCTAATTGAATATCTAGCAAAAAATAGTATGAAATGGCATCACAACTAGCAAAAAATAGTATGAAGTGTAATTATTATTTATATCCTATTTGCATGTAACGTGTGTACGCTGGAGTTACCATACTGCCAACATAAACAGTTTTGCTTAATGGGTATCTGGTTTGCATATCCTCTACACTGCTACAAACATTAACATGCCCATCAAAGTCTTTGCTGTTATTAGTTTGCATTATGATCAATTGATCCTCGGCTACACTATCAAACCAATCAGTACTCATATGTTCAGCACTGGTATTAATAATCCAATCAGGTTTAACTGTGATTAACTCACCGCCAGTTTGAAACTCACAGTTGGATAAATCTAATTCAGTAGCATCAGCAACTACTCCTTTGTAACGCCAACCTTCTAGATACTTTTGATTAAGTCGTTCACTTAAATCTAATGCAGTAGGATCAGCATCAACTCCGTATATACGTTTTATGGTTAATGCTCTGTGTAGTGGATCAACTAGACTGCCAATCCAACTGCCCAATATAATCACAGTGGCATTAGGCTTTAGCGGAGTTACTTTGTACAGTTCTCCTAACAGCCAACTCTTTGATGCTAACTGTCCTTTGCTGAATGCATGTTTAGGATATAAACTGCTGTGTTGTACTATATGCTCGAACTGACTCATGCTTACTTTCAAGAAGCCACTATCGATATAGTTATTAACCGCTTCCCAAGTGTCCAGCTTAATGTTGTTCATAACGTTCCCTCAGCCAGTTGTAATCATTAATCATTTCTAGTGCAACGGTGTTCCCCCGGTTGCGTCCTGCATAGTCATTGCCTGCGTTTGCTCCTGCTACAGCTTGTTCACTGTAGTCTCCCTCAGTAGCGTTTAGCCATGCTCCTAATCTTTGTTGTGCGTCTGCGTCTGTGCTAGTTGCTAACTTAACGCACTCTCTGAATGCACTACGCCATGTGCTGTATGCATCAGTATTAAAACGTGTAGTACATGCAACTTCAGGCATTACTTTAAATCGTTTGCCTAATCCAGTTGTAAAGTCTATGCCCCAAGTGGTTGCTCCTCTAACTGCGTTAGTGTTAAACAGTTTAACTCCACCATAGCCATAAGTATCACCAGTAACAGGGTTAGAACTATTCCACACATGAGTAACGTCTTGGTCATATACATCTGGTATATAACTAAAGTCAAAGCCTTCGACCACATCAGCATCACCGTCCACTACCCAGAACATACTACTGCTAACACTATTACTTGCTTGTTGGTGTGCATTGAATATTCCTTCTACATCACTAACCAGTACAGACTCGTCTGGTAATGCCTCTAAGAGTTCGTGTGCGTTGTTTTGTGCGTAAGTGATGAGTACTATGTCGTATGGCTTATATACACTAGCAGTTGCTTTAACATACTGTAGTGTTCCACGTGGCAGTTTGTTTAACTGTATGTCATCTGATGTTAATCCCTCTATGCCTTTGTGCCATAAACGTATGCCGCCATATGAATGTGTTTTGTTTGTGCGTGGATTAGCTCGTTGCCATGTGTGTACTTTGTTTAATCCATCTAGTTGTGGAGTATAACTGTACTTGAATTCGCTTAATGGCGTTACATCTGGATCAATAGTATAGAAGTAATCGCCTGTTGTAATCTTTTTATAGTTGTTTAACTGCTTGAGTAATGGTGTTTCAGTGTTAAGAGCGAAACATTCCCACGTTGTAGGTGTAGTTGCTACCCTGTATACTGTCTTCAAGTCTTTAAAACTGTTGTTAATTAACTGTTTAACAGTGAACTTGGTGTTGGTAAAGGTACCTCTGGGTACTAAACGAACGCCACGTTGAGCATCTATGCTGTCAATCCACACGTGAACCACATGCTCTTCCCACTTAGTAGGCACATAATCAAACTTCCAATCGCTTACTAAGGTGCTATAAGGATCAACTACCCAGTACATGTTGCTGTCTAGTGTGCTTTCAAACTGTACAAGTTGTTCTACTATGTCGTTACGATCATGTAAATAACATATAGGATACTCTTTTTGCTCTCCTGCTACGGCATCTAGTATTAATTGTCCTGGAATACTACATGTCAGTACTTGTTCATCACTTAACTGACTAGCATCATATGAGGTAGGCCATAGTCTAAGTCCTCCATGTCCTATAACTAGCCCTTCATTGTCTGTTCTTTTCCATACATGAACAACTAAACTGTTATCTGTGTGTGGGATAATACTTTGTTTAATGATATTATCGTCTAATTCGATGTCCGGATCTACAGTCCACACATAACTTACATCACTGTGCTTGGCTAATATGCCTTGTATCTCCTTACTAGTCATGCTTTCTAATTGTTCAATGGGCCATACGGGATCCCTACTTGCTACTTTATATATTTCTTTTAATTTAATATAGCTGTTTTCTTTAACCTCTTGCTTAGTATATGTGGCAACCGGCATTAGTTTAACGCCACTTTGCTTACTAGTACCCGCATGTTGCCATATATGAACTACATGTTCTTCCCATTTTGTAGGCACATAATCAAACTTCCAGTCATCTACTAGTTTAATATATGGGTCAACTACCCAATACATGTTGCTTTCACAAGTAACATTGAATGCGTTTATCTGTTCTAGGATGTCTGTGCCGCCAATTAAATAGCATACTGGGTAGTCTTTTTGCTCACCTGCCACTGCATTTAGTATTAATTGGTTTGGTATACTGCAAGTTAACACTTGCTCGTCAGTTAATTGACTAGCATTATACGTTGTGGGCCACAGTCTAAGACCACCGTGTCCTATAACTTGCCCTTCACGGTCTGCTCTTTTCCATACGTGAACCACATTGCAGTTATCAACATGCGGTATGACGCTTTCTGATATAACAGTTTCTGCTAATTCGATGTCTGGATCTACAGTCCACACATAGCCTACGTCACTATACTCAGCTAGTATGCCTTGTATTTCACTGCTAGTCATATGTTCTAACTGTACTACGGGCCATATAGGATCTCTACTTGCTACCTTAGGCAGTTCTTTTAGTTTAATATAACTGTTTTCTTTAATTTGTTCTAGTGTGTAGTGGGCAGTTGGCATTAGTTTAACGCCACTTTGCTTACTAGTACCCTCATGTTGCCACATGTGAACTACATCTTTATCATATTGTGTTGGGTAATAGCTGTAATCGAAGTCTGCATCTACTTGTACATGTGCATCAACTACCCACATCATGCTTACAGTTGTTTGCGTTGCTAGAGCTTCGTAGACGCCGTCTAACGGCTGTAGTAGTTCTTCCGGCTGTATGTGGTACACTGGGTACTCTTTCTGTGTACAAGCCGGCTCTCTGATATACTTTGGTCTACCTTTGCCTTCGTTCTTATTCCTTAAACTAACTCCACCATAGTCGTATTGCTTATTAGTAATAGGATTTAGTTTTTGCCATACATGTTGCTTACCATCGTCAAACACATCAGGCTGGAAGTCAAAGTCAAATCCTACAATTACGTCAACGTCTGGATCGACTACCCAGAACCAAGCATGTGTACTCTTTGCTAATCCTTCTTGATAACTACTAAAGGTTTCGAACTCATACGTTAATGCTACAGGACTCATGTCATGTACTTTAACATCACCATTCCAATCCTTTGGCATCCATATAAGTACGCCATTGAATATGTGTTTAGTGTTACGTTCGAATGTTGTTGGGCTCCACGGTATATGACTTATGTCATTAAACGCTGTAGGCAGTATCCAACAGTCAGCATCTACTGAACCCACCGCTTCATCTCTGTATATGATTGGATAGCTTCTACCTCCGACAGGGTTAGTGGCAACAAATTTGCTGTCCGCCGATCCAGATCTCGGAACAAGTTTAATACCTCCTGCTCTGTTGTCGCTGATATTTGTAATTGCTTTGGGGTATTTGTGTTCCAGGTCATCCGGAAACTTGAATATGTGTATGTACTTTGTGTCATGCTGTTGTGGAACATAGTTGAACTCCTCGTTGATTTGATGTTCGTTGTCTACTAACCAGAACATTTTAGTTCTGCTTTTCCTTGCAGGCGTATCATAGTCGCCGATATTATCCGCATAGAATATATCATAACGCACAGGACAAATATCTTCTTGATACTTATGCTTGGTTACGTCAAAGTGTTTGTTCATTAATCTTATGCCACCACATCTGGTATCCCATGCGTCTGTAAAGTCTGCTGGGTAACGTTCTTCTAGGTGACTTGGTATTTTAAATACATGTATGTAATCTAATTCGTGACTTGCTGGAACATATAATAGTTTGCCATTAAACTGAAACTCTCTATCCACAATCCAGAACCAATCTGTTTTACTACGCTCGGCATAGTCGCTGTATGTTTCTGCATTAAAGTCTTCGTTGTCTATATAGAATACATCATACGCTTCGTCCTCTACTGGACATGCAGGATGTATTTTAAGTTCAGCATCTTTCCAATTCATAGGCACTAGTCTAATGCCGCCCATACCCAATGGATACTTTTCTTTTAATTGGTATGGCATTTTAAAACTGTGTACAAAGTTCTTCTCAAAAGGATTAGGAACCCAATCAAGTGTTTTAGTATTAATAGTATGTTCTCTATCTATCAACCAAACATATTCGTTTGTGTGTATGTCACGCTGACTGTAATCGTCTATGTCAGTAACAAACATAAACGGTATGTCTAAGTCTGCATTTAAGAAGCCATGGAATTTAATGTGTGCGTCTTTCCAATCACGTGGATATAATTTAATGCCACCTTCTTCTTTTGGATACTTATGTTCTAGCTGTCCCCTTAAATGAAAACTGTGTATGAAGTCTGGTTCAAAGTTCCCCGGTGCCCAATCGATGTTTTCAGTTATTTTATATTCAGGATCAACGCACCAAACATGTGTGCTACTAGAGTTATCAAAGTAGTCCCCCGGTGTCGTGCTTGTTAGTACGTTGAATGTTTTGGTACATGCCACGGTGTTGTGATGAAATGTTTCTGGAAACCCGTATGGCTTTTTAACTTTTAATGTTACTCCGCCATAGTTTAATGGATTCCACTTCCATACATGTTCGTATTTTTTTGTATGCATATCTGGCTTGAAGTCAAATATGCTATAGTCTGTAATGGTGATGTCTTCTTCGATAAGCCAATACATTGATGTATTGCTAGAGATAGCAGACACGTTACTGACTTGTTGTGCAAAAGGTAACTGCTCTACTAGAGCTTCGTTGTCTCCTACATAAAAAATATCATACATCTATCTTGTGTCCTACTACTGCGTTTATATATTTATTAATATGATCTAGTCCGTTGTCTACGTTTTCATATTCACGGAACATTAATTGATTAGCACTAAAGCAACAATCATCTCTGTGATGTCTTACACTAATCTTACACACATGGCAGTCGCCTTTTAGTTTCCAGAACATCGTCTCTTCATCAGATAACTGTGGATCATATAGCCATGGATTGCGTGATACTTCGGTAGGGTCTAGTTCGCCGTAGTCGTGGTCCGCAAGTAGTTCTTTAACGTAACCGTTTATGCCTATGCTCTCTATTCGTTCTTTAATTTTTTTGTTAGTCACTTGTATGTACTCTGATGTTGTAATGGTTTGTAAAGGCGTCAGCATCTTCTTTAGTATTAACTATGGGCTGACCTTTAACATTGAGACTCGTATTGAGAACAATAGGACAACCTGATACTTTGTGCCATTCGGATAGTGCTTCATATAGTTCAGGGTGCTGTTTTCTATTAACAGTCTGAACCCTACTCGTTCCATCCCCATGTACGACAGCAGGTATTTCATCTGGGCGTTTGCATTTTGCTACAAACTGCATGTATGGACTTTCGTTTAAACCGCCAGGCAGTTCAAACCAATCTTGTACATGTTCTTCTAATATGATAGGAGCAAACGGTCTAAACTTTTGTCTATGTTTAATCTCATTGACTCTATCTTTAACTTCTTCCCCTCTAGGATCAGCAAATAAACTTCTGTTCCCTAACGCTCTAGGACCAAACTCTGCTCTGCCATTAGCAACTCCAAAGATTTCCCCATTGCTTAAACTCTCAACAAACTTCCTTACGGGCCACTTGCCTTCTATTACAGTTCCTAAGTATGGAGTCTTCCACTCTACTTTCTTTAATGTGTCTGCAAAGTGTACAAATGCCGCGGCACCTAAACTACTTCCAGCATCACCTGGGTTAGGCATTATGTGTACGTCATCGTATATGTCAAACAGTCTGCTATTAGCAACACAGTTTAATGCACAGCCGCCCATGAACACTAAGTTCTTACTGTGGGTGTACTTGTAGGCTAACTCCGCATAATCCATAATTCTTTCTTCGCATACTAACTGAGCACTCGCGGCTATGTCATACTTCTGCTGTTCTATGCCACCGGCAGTATAAAGAGGAATAAAGTCTTCTGGCAAGCCCTTACTCATATCAATTGTGTGTAAGCACTCTCCTCTATTATCTTTAGTAATCGTTTCATGCTTAAATAACTTTCTTCTCATTAGGTCTGCATACTGTGGCACGCCATAAGCCGCCATCCCCATTAAGACGTATTCGTCCTCCATAGGTTTTAATCCTACGTGGGCTGTTACCGCACTATAGAATAAACCTAGACTACTTGGGAAGTTTGTTTCGTGTACCAATTCAAACTTACCTGCACGTTCTTCATATCTATATATGGTTGCAGTCTGCACTTCACCTATAGCATCGATAGTCATTATAGCACACTCGTCGAAGTCGCTAGTGAGTACTCCGGCGGCGGCATGACTTTGATGATGTAATGTATGCTGAACTGGAATATCGTCTAGCTGTGGATAAAACCTTTTAAGCCATTGCTCGGCAGTTGGTTCTATGAACGCAGACTTAACTGCCAGCATTCTCATTTGTTTTAGTCTACGTTTAGACTTTAACTTACTATCCTCATGTACTACTATAACATCTGGCATGCCAAATGTCAATGCTTCTGCCATTAACTCTTTGTGTAGGAACGCATCGTTCTTCTTTTTACTGTAACGTTCGCTGTGTCCGGCAAACATAATTTTGCCTTCGTCTACAACACAAACAGACGCATCATGGAACATGCAACTTATACCAAGTATTCTCATCTATATATAAATGGATCTGCTTTACGGATTTGTTCTAACTTATCCTTTAGCATCTCTTCTTCCTCATCTGTTAGATTTAAATCAGGTACAGCAGGTGCTTCAATTTCTGTAGGGCCTTTAAGTATTTCCGCTTTCTTACTTCCAGCAAGTATTGGATTACCTTGTAGGTCACCGTGGTCTATAATCTCTGTTACCTCTTCGGCTAGTTCGTTTCTTTCTTCTTGCATTATAATTCCTCTATAAACTTTTTAACTTCATCTGCATATAGCGTGTGTAAATGTTTATCCGCATGGTACCATTCTGTAAAGTGTGAAGCATTATCTTCTGTATCGTATCGTTCTATAAAACTATCGTCGCTTTCGAAGAACACATCGTTCGGGAACGTATGCATTAAATGTTTCAATCGTAACGACTCGATGTATTCTTGTTTAATTGACGCACAATTATTTACCTGTATGTGATCAACTTCGTGAGATTTTAAGAACGAATCTAGCATAGACATATAAGTTATTTTCTTAAACAGTCCAAAGTTATAGTCTGTATGATATAATTGCAATGCTTTAAACCATGTAGTGAAATCACCGTAGTCTTTTTTGAACCACTCTGGATCAGAACCGTTTGCCCAATGTATATTTTTATCTTCCCATTTAAACTCTAGTCGTTCGTTAGTAGTCCAGCCGGCACATACAAACAACTCCTTTGGATCTCTTCCCTGATATAACCACTGACTGACATAGTCAATTGTAGATCGCATGATGTATTCATTACTGCCGCCCGGCTTTGAATGATTAATATAGTTAAGCTCATAGTGTTTAGCAAGTTGCCCGGGCCATGCATGTGTAATATTTTGTTTAGTAGGTGCAGTTAAGCCTGCCCCACATATCTCACTACCTGCCATATGGCTACAGCCGATTGCGTATAAGTGTGTCTTGTCTGTTAAATTCATTTACCAATCCAGTAATTTATATAAGTCGGGGCAACTTGCTTTTAAACTTTGTTCACGTTTATTATCTAACAGTTCTGTATACTGTTTGAATATTTGCATTTGCACTTCCGAATCATCGTTGTAGTTTTCCTTTAATGCCTTGATTAAGCCTAATACTGTTTGCTTGTTACGTTCGTCAGCATCAAAGTACTTGCTTGTTATTGACCAATCCTCTAACCTCTGTACAGCAACATCACGAATGTTCTGCGGTAAGTTTCTAATGTCTAAACACTTTGGGTAGTTGTTTAACAAGAAACTAATATCAATTCTGCGTCCACTCTCGTTTGATATCTCTTCAGCATAGTCAAGTAAGTCTGTGATGCTTAGTATGTTATATATTTGTATAACAGGACTAAACAGTATGTTACCTACTACATCGGATGACGCATACTCTTTAATGTGTTTGTCAATAACACTCCACGTACTGCCGCTTCTGATATAATCGTTAGTTGTACTATAGCCGTCAACACTTAAACACATCAACACACTTCTAAACTTGGCTATTAAGTCTAAGAACCTAGGTTGTATGTTAGTCATATTACTATTGAATACTAAGTCAATGTCTTTTGCTATGCCTAGTTCGACACACTTGTTGAGGATCCAATACACTCTCTGTATAATAGTGGGCTCACCGCCGGTGAAGTATAACCTATTGACATTAGGCAACCACCCCTCGACTGTTGCGAGGAAGCTAGGATCATCAAACCAAGGCTGAGTATAATCGCTAAAGTCACCCCAGTGACTTGTATCCACGACAAATTGTCTTTCTTCTTCGGTGTATAATTCTTCATCTTGTAACTCCTTGTAGATTGCACTACTGTTTTGACTTTGGCACATCCTACATCTTAAGTTACAAAGTGTTCCTAGTCTAAAGTCCAAGTACTGTGGTGCTTCTTCTACAACATAATCATTTACAATACTCTTGTCTACTATTTTTTTTATTTGATCTGCGTTACGATGGAACCCCATCCAGTCTTCGATGTAGTTCTCTCTGTAACTTGGAATACCTAAGTCTTCTAATTCGTAACAAGGCTGGCAACCATCTACACGGTCACCCTCTATCATTTGCTTTCTAATCTCGCGATAGTGATTGTTATTCCATACCGTGGAAATGTCATCACCTTTGTTTAGCATTAGTATGCTACCATCATCCTTTTTAATTTGACCACTAGCAACACAACAGATGTTAACTGTACTACTAGGCTGTGTCATTATGTGTATCCACGGATACGGACAGAATGTTTTACTATAGTCGGTCATGTTTATTCATCAGCTCCAAGTTCTTTCATCTCATCCATGAAGTTCATTACATCGCTCTTCTGGAAGAATGGTTTTAAGTGTTCCCACAGCTCAGGGAATGTTTCAGCTATACTCTCATTCCTGTACTTGTCGCTAAACATAGTTTGTCTAGTGAACTCATCCATATAGCCTACATAATCTTCTTGATTCATATATTTTAATGTTGTTTGTATTCTAGGATCGGTGTGTCCGCGTAACTTGTCTGTAATTGCCTGTTTAACTTTCTTGGGCAATGCTTTAGGACTTACATGCTTAGGCTCGTATACCATATTAAAATGTATGCCACAGTCTATATTGTTATCCTGTTGCCATGTAAGTATCTCATCCATGTACATAACATTAAACAGCCCTACCGTATAAAATATATTTAATTGTAAGAAGTCATGCTGGTTAAACTTATGGAAGTTATCTATTACTTCGTCGAACTGTTGTGGATGTCTTATATAATTAAACTGTTTGCCTACACCGTCTATACTAAAAAATATTTGTACTTTCTTAAACTGTTTCCAAAGTTCTATAGCATGAGCCGGGTAAATAGATCCGTTCGTATTATAACTAATACTTATGTCCTTAGCCCTGCCCTTGTCAACTAATGATTGTAATATATCAAAATGTCTTTTAATAAGGAACGGTTCGCCACCGAAAAACTCCAAGCTCTCTACATCTTCAATCTGGCTTTCTAAGTCGTCCCAGAACTTTTCATTTAGTTCAGGCCACCTGCCTTGCTTTGCCATTATCCTTGCAAAGTGATTTGTATCACCATCACGTTCTTGTTCTTCTGGTACCCATTGGCTACTTGCAAAACTTGTACATATTCTACACTTGGTGTTACATATATTACCTAGTTTCAAATCCATGCTCTTAGGTTTTAGATGTTCCAGGTCTTCTATGTGATGTGCAAACTTCTTAACTTCTCTTAAACGTTTACTTTCTATTCCAGCGTCTTCCTCGTTCCAACAATTGAAACATGCTTTAGGTTTTTCACCTGCTAAAAAGTCTGTCTTTAAATCAGCAAGCCATTCACTATCCCATGCATCTTTTAATGTAGAACCGTTTGCTAAGTCGATCCCAGGAACTGTTTCCTGCATGACACAACACACAGCAACTGATCCGTCAGTCCGTGCTTCTTGGTTAATCCAAGGTAGTATGCAAAAATGTTCTGGGATAGCAGTTGACATTACTTAATCCTCGTCTCCACTAGTACTATTCTTTCGAACTTTAATTTTATCACCATTAGCAAACTCTTGTGTGAAACTATCGTTTGGTGCAATCTCGGCATCTGCATTTGCAAATCGTCTGCGTTGTATGGCGTCCCAATTAATATCTCTTTCAGGTGCTCTTGTATGTTTTTCTTTATCTGTCATAATTGTCTCTCTATGTCTTGCCTCTTGCGGCTTCTCTTTCAGGTCTTGTTAACTCTAAGTCAATCGAATCGTATGCATCTCTGTAAAATTCAAACTCTGGATGTACATCAAAAAAGTCTTCCTTTCTAAATCTATCCATTTCTTTTACACTCTCTAAGAACTGTGCTGTTAAGTGTGTATCATCTCCGTCTAAGAAACTTCTAAATGACTGAAATGTGTTTGTTGTTCTGCCTAACTTGTCCTGATCTTTTATTTCTTCTAGCAACACATCAATCTTTTGCTGTGCTTCTTCTCTTAAATGTTTAGGCATTACAGTTGCTCTTTGAAATGCTTGTCCTAGTAATATGTTTACAGCAAAGCCTTCTATTGTAATAAAGTTTGTATCAACAAGTTCTCTAAAGAAGTCTGTAATTGTTAGTGCATTAAAAATACTAACGGTGCAACTAACATGGAAGTCATTTAGTTCGGGTGCTTCGTCATGTAGTCGTTGCCTGTTTGCAACGATGTCTTTCCATATAGTTCCTTTACGCAAGTACTCTCCACGTTTGCCACTAGCATCGATACTAGCACCAATGCCTACAGACTCGAAGTTCTTCCAAAGCTCAATAGCATCATGTCCTTTATATGTTAGTTTACTAAAGTTTGTGTTGTAGTAAATTCTCATAGGAGTGTTTCGTTTAGTTCTGCCCATGTCGACTAACTTGTTCATTATATACCAATGCTCGTCCATGATAAGTGGTTCGCCACCTGCCCAATAAATTTTCTCTACTGTGTCTAGATACGGATCGAATGTTGTAAGGAAGTCTTCTGATCCTTTCTTAATTTGATGTATAGGTTGTGTTGGAGTTTTATTGAACTGGCTGTCTACAGCATCATTGAACCACTGGCTACTTAAATCTGGTCCACAGGATCTACATCTCATGTTACATATATTACTAAAGCGAATATCCATGTATGTCATGTTAACACCGTCGACACTTCCATCTTCATGTGTGTTACGCACTTCCAGGAACTGGTCCTTGCCATATGGGTTATGTATACCTTGAATGAATTCATCATTACTTCTCTTTCTTAACGTTTGATGACCATGAGCTTCTTGCTCGTAGCATCTATTACAGTTAGAAAGTTTTTTGTGGTTAAGCATATCTAGTCTAAACTTTTTCAGTCCTGGGCCATTCCAAACACTTTCCAGCGTAGCACCTTCCTCATTTAGATCGCCTACAGGAGAATGCAGTTCACTTAAACAACAAGTAAATACTCTGCCATCGGGCCACGGGTGCATGTGTATCCATGGGATAACACAGAACGCTTCGCTTTCCATTAGTTCTTCTTTTGATATATCTTTAAAACTCATTTGCTTATTGCCTTTATTATCAATCCGTTTAAATCCCACTCCCACCATTTGTTTCCTTGGTATGCTAGACTAGGATCATTGTGATGATTATTATGCCAACCTTCACCGAACGTTATTATATTTACCAGCCAATGGTTGGTACTCCGGTCATTAGTGTTATATGTTCGATAACCCATCCATGTAAGTCCTTTACCATGACCCCATGTATTAAAAGCACCGGTGGCCCACACACATAAACTTACAGGAGCCAAGTAACCATACAGCACTAGCAATGGATCTATTAATGCTAAAACTAAAATGTATACTAGTATGTATCCAAAAAAGTAGTTATGCGTATGTAATACTGCGTTGTTCTTTATCCAATCTTTAGCAAGTCGTATGTTATAATTCTCATCCTTTAACCCTAATGTCCAGCTCTTCCATAAGCTCATGTGGTGCGGACTATGAGGATCACTGTCGCTATCTGACGCCTTGTGATGTTCTCTGTGTTTAACTATGTAACCAAACACACTACTTAAACTTGCTAAGGTGCCTGTTACATTAAGTACACTTTCCCAAAACTTATTAGTCTTAAAACTCCTGTGTGCAAAGTATCTGTGTTGCCCAACAAATATGCCTATACTACTAAACCAAAAATAAACAATAGCAGTTACCCACAACAGTTTACTAGGACCTAAAAGCATTACTGCTAGTAGTCCGATATGAGCCAGCCATCTAAGACTGTCTCCTTTAGTTTTAGTATATGCTAGTATGTTCACTCTGCTCCACGACATCTACTAACTTAGTAAATGTATTCCTCCACTCGCTGTTATCATTGTTGTCTAGTAAATCATTAAAGCGACAAAACTGTTCCCACTTTAATTCATTCCAGTCGTCGTTATTAAACATGCTAAGTAAAGTGCCTAACTTATGGTCATTGCCTAACGCTTGTCTAAATTCTGTATGTATCAACTCTCTTGCCTTAGCAGGTATAACTGCAGGACTTAGGTAATCAGGATCATACACGAAGTTCATATCAACTTCTATCCCAATGCTATCGGCCCATTTAAAAAATTCAGGCAACGTAGCATAATTATAAGCACTCACTGTTTGTGTAATTCTTAATGTTAATGTATCTTGTAATGGTAATAATGTATTAATAGTTTTTAATACGGCTTCCCATTTTGTATTAGTTCTTATAAAAGCATTCCTATCTTCTAAGTCATCGATGCTTAAACATATTCTTGCTTCCTTAAAGTGGGGCCACAGTTCTAATGCAATTGGAGGGAGCATAGTACAGTTAATGTTATACCACAGTATAATATCTTTTGCTCTGCCACTAGCTACTAATTTCTTTAAGTAAGTCCAATGCTGTTTAATTAATGTAGGCTCTCCACCATTGATATAAATTACTTCTAAGTTTGGAGCGGAGTTATATAAGTCGTCATAAAAATTATCATCCTCTGCCCATTTAAAATCTTCTGGAAAGTTAAGTCCTAAGTAACCTTTGTTTACGAAGTCAGCTTTCTCCACGATGTCTTTATAGTCTTCAAGCCACTTTGAACTGCTTGCCGGATTACATGTACGACACCGAACGTTACATACATTGCCAAGACGAAGCTCCACAAAGCGGAGATCCATATCAATATCCCCACCTTCCCTAGTAACCCCACTCGCCCAATCAAGGGTGTTCTGTGGAAAAACAGATTGCTCGTGTATTCGTTTTGATTTGATTCCATTATCTTCTTCATTGTAACACCTCATACAAGCCTTTGGCTTTTCATCGTTGAGCATCTGCAGGCGAACCTCTTTGTAGTAGTCGCTGTTCATCTGCTCTTCGATATTGTTTTTGTTTAAGTCTAGGAACTCATCGTAATCATCCTTATAATTTCTAGCTCTGTTTTTGCCATCAGTGTGGTCACTGATGCAACACAATGTGATACCACCGTGAGGGTGGGTGGCCAAGTGTTGCCAAGGTAGCGGACAATATGTTGTACTCAATTTATCAACTCCCTGGTGCTATGCTGTTTGTAACCATTTGTCAACACTTCCTCATATTCTTTCGTATAATCGAAGTCTGCTTTTATCAACTCGTGTAACTCGGGAAAGACTTCTGTAAAGTTCTCTTCTCGATAATGGTCTCCTCCTGCTATTTGTGATTTAAATATTTTCCATTTGTTTTCTATACTTCGTTGGTCAAACATTAATAGTTTTTCCGCAGAAACTTTTGCCCGTAGCTTTTCATCTACGCTGGCACCATTTTCATATAACGGTGAGTTAAAGTATTTTAGTAATGCTACTACTTCACTCTCATAGTCACCGGACCATGTGTGCTCTTGTAATTGTTGTGTGATTATTTTCTTAGCAAACGCTGGTAGTACATTACATGTAAGCCACTTAGGATAATGTGCAATGTTATTCCATATCTTAAATGTAGGATAGTGCTTGTGGAAGTAATCGTGGAACTCAGGCAAGTACATTATATTTAATGCTGTAACAGTATGTGTTATTTGCATGTGTACTGGATAGTCTCCTGTGTGTAGTTCGTAAAAATAATCTAAGTTCTTTTTAACCTCGTCCCACTTACCCGGATGCCTTAAGAATTCAAATCTGTCTTCTATGCCGTCTATACTAATACTAAATGCTAACTCTTTAAAGTTACTTGCCATGCGTTGCAAAAACACCGGGTCTGCTATTGTGCCGTTAGTACTTAAAGTCATGCTAATGTTTTGTGAATAGTTCTCGTTAATAAGTTTGTCAACAAACTTCTTGAACTCTTTCATATAGAAAGGTTCGCCACCCATAATCTCTAATCGTCTTATGCCAGGTAGCCAATCATCCATTGTAGTCCAAAACTTACTGTTCTCCATATCGTTCATAGGAACCTTCGCACTAGTTTCCCAATACGGTATGTGTCTCTCTTTAGCTTCTGCTAACCACTTACTACTGTAGTTTGCATTACAACTTCTACATGCTAAGTTACAAGTGTTATCAAATATTAACTGCATGTCCATTACTTTTTTAGGTCTAGCATTCCAGTTGAATGTTTTCATCCAGTTAGGGCCGTACCAGTTATCGTAGTAGTCATTGTATTGTTGGCGTTTACTGTATTTGCCATTGTCTTCATCTATCCAACACGTTTCACAGTTAGCTGGCTTACCGCCGTCTAGTATTTCATTTCTTATACGTTGATGGTTTTGGCTAGTAAAGATATCTTGTACAGCATCATCACCCAGGGTTAAGTTATTGCCATGGTGGTCCTGTAGTCTGTCTTTTGCGATACAACATGTGCGGATACTTCCACCCGGCTCGTTACTCAAGTGTGTCCACAGTAATGCACAATATTTATTATCTTCGCTCATACTCGTCCTGTATTAGTTTACTGATACAGAGTCTAGTAGTATCATTACCTCTGTTGTAGCCACTGTACTTATCGTCATTGCTTGTAGCAAACAATATGCAGTTAGTGGGATCAACACCAAGGTCATCGCACACTTGTTGCTGTACGGCCCTGTACTTTATTGCTATGAAGTCTGCTGAGTATTGCTCTAGACAATGCAGTCCTACTAATGCTCCAAAGTTATTTACAATGCCATGCTGGTTAGCAAATGTTACAGCATCGTCTACTTCTGTTCTTTGATATCTTACTCCGCACCTACTACCTATAATAGGAAACGTTTTTCCTAAACTGAATGTTACTTCTTCTATACACTTATAATTTAAATTAATTTCCATATCGTAGCACATACCAAAGTATGCACAATCAATTAGTACTGGAACATTTAATGCTGAACATTTCTCTAGCAACTTAATGTGCTGTGGATGTGTAGTACCGAAGTCACTAAACGGTATGCTTATAATAACAGCATCTCCTACAGTAATTTCATTTGCATCAAGTATCCATTTCCACTTGTTGCCCATAACATTACTAGCAACTTTATGCATCATGAAGTCACCTTTTAAGAATCTAAAGTTCTTATCATGGTGTCTCATCATAAACATTTGGAATGCTTCACTAGTACCATGAGTCATAGTTCCATGCTGGAAGTTTTCTAAACCAGTAAGTGTATTTTCTGCACTACCTGAAATCCACTCTCGCATTTTATTTACAAACTGTTTCTCTAATCCAGTTACACCGTCAGCAACAAAAAAGTTATTCCATACTTCTGGCTTAGTAACATACTGTTGTAAACTAGCAGTTATCTCTAAATCCTGTATAGCGTAAGCACCCTTCATTTGTCATCATCCAATTTGCCATGTCCGTATTCATTTTCTAAATGGTAAGGCTGATCTGCATCGTTGTCATACCAGTACAAACTTTTGTGTGGAGGATCTCTCCAATCATGTTTGCTATCTGCTATGTAGTAAAATAATCTAAAGCCTACTCTAAACTTATCATCTGGACATTCAATTGGATTAGGATGTCCATGGAAGCCACGTTTGTGATATTTCCAAATAACAACGTTACCCATCTCTGGCAGATAACTTACTACCTTGCCTTGCTTATCAAAATCCCAAAACTGCAAGTCGCCATTCCATTGCTCTTCCCACTCGGGAGTAAAATATAATATTAAACTTAATGCTCTGTGTGTTTGGCATTCTTCATTCCAGTTAAAGTCAGAATGTATTTTAAGACTATCTCCCTTATAACTTTTCATATACCCTGCACCAACTAAATACGGATCAGGTAGTAAGTGAGGAACGTCACATACTTTTCGTAGCCATTCTAAAAACTCTGGACTATGTAAAGCACTAACAAGTTGTCTAGCCACCGGAGCATGTTTTAAATTCTTACACTCTTCCATATAACTATCGGCTCGGGTAAACGTAGTCCAATATTTTTCAGGTATCGTAATACTCTCTTCGTACAATGCTTCTGGGAGACCTTCAGGAATAAAATCTTTTAAATGCAAAGTAGGATAGGGAGGTGTGTAACGATACTGCTCGTTAAGATTACGCATTTCTTTTTCGCTACCCCACTTGTCGTGTATGTAGTTTATTATCTTCTGGTCCCAGTTCATTATTTTGTTACCCTAGTGTTACCATAGTGAACAACTTTAATGCCCTCTATGTTTGGAGTTTTCCTCCACGGATCAACAACAACACTACCTAGTGAAAAACTAAGTTCGGTGCCATTACCCGTTCTAACACTTAATGCTTCATCGCAAGATGAAGGAGAGTGCTGTTCGTACCACCCTGGTACTGTATCCAATTGTTCGCCATATGTAACTTCTGGATTATGTGCTAGTAAATATACTGCTGGATTGTTTAATACTTCTAGTGGCGGAGTGTCTCCAGTCTGCTCGTCATAGTAATGTAAATCAAATCCTGCTTCTGTTATGTAGTGACCTACTAACATACTGCTAGAGCCTGACTCATATTCGACTAACGGCTTGTATGCTTTACCAACTATAACAATTGGCATTTCAGGTATTGATGTTCTTGTTGTTGGGTGTATTACACCTGCAAGTTCCATTAATCTTTTTGCCATGTTCTCTGCCTGCTTTTCTCTCGAAAGCATTACAGCATCAAACAAGTCGTATCCTAAGTCTAGTTCTTCAGCCATCCAGCGTAGTGCAATATTATCTCTTGGATGACAAGCGCCGCCATCACCCATGCCGGGCTTCATGTACCCAGGCCCCATAATACGCCTTCCAGAATTTGCTAAAGCATCACACACGATTTCTGCGTTTATGTTACCCTGTGCTTCTGCAACGTCTTGTATCATGTTTACTAGCGATACTTTCGCTGATATAAATGTATTGTAAAATACTTTAATGCATTCACATTCATCCCATGTACCTATAACATACTTTGGATCGTTCTGCATTATTGTTTTGTAAAAGTCAACAAGTTCCTTTGCGTCACCTGTTTCATTTCCATCTTCTGTTCCAATCATTACCATTTCTGGATTAACCATATCCCACTTCACAGTACCCATAGCAATTAAGTATGGATTATATATAAAGCGAGTGTTGGGTAACAGTGGTACCAGTTCTCTTCGAACTGTTCCTGGTAAGACTGTACTTATAAGAACAACTAGTTGTTCCTTTGTTGCGACAGCATTTACTTGCGAAAGTACTTCTTTTACTATTGTGTAATCAAAGTCTTTGTTTGGTAAATGGCTGGTAGGTGCTTTGCCGTCATACTTTGGATCATGTGGAGTAGGTGCGGCTACAAAGATAATATCTTTGTCAACTACAGCTTCTTCCAGTGTGCTAACCATTTCAAAGTTTTCAGGCTCTACAGGGTTAACATCGTATCCAACAGTATAATGAACTTCAGCGACCATCTCGGCGCAGGCTTGTCCTAACTTGCCTACCCCAATAAATCCGATTGAGGCCATTATCTATCTCCTAATTTTATTGTGTGTATCGTATACTGTACTATTTATGCAAATTTCTATTAGCTATAATAGAATTCTTGCATTTGTTCATACCGTCCAGTATTTTTAACTACAAACAAATAAGGATCTGTATTAGCTAATGCCATGAATCGTGCTTTGTTATGTTTTAATTTCGCTTGTACACCTTCACTATGATATAGTTGATGTATCTGTTCTATTGGCAAGTCGGCTAACCTAGAGATGTTTTCTTGTATCATTCTCATGCGTTCGCCCGGGTGAGCTGTACTATCATATGTTTCATTAAAGAACTCAGGGAATGTTTTAAAACCTAAATCCTTAAATGCTTGTAGCGATCCTGCATACCCAACAGATAATAACGGTAACTCGTAGTAAGCACTCTTTAAACTCTTCTCGGATATCCAGCCTGAGAACGGCATGCCCATTTGATGTAGTATCCATTCTTCGGTACTAGTTTCAAATATAGGTGTGTTATTTTTTGGAGGGAATACAGAATGACCAAACCTGAAGTCTTGTTGCCAATGTGTTTCTGTTGCTATGTAAGTATAGCAACCGTCTACTACATCAGTGTGTATAATATCTTGCCAGTCACCAATCTGATGCTGAACATGGTCACCGTCTGCTAGGATACACAAATCTAAATCATGTGGTTTTAGATAACTTAGGTATGTTTGTGACATAAGTTTTGGTTGGGATCGTATAAATCTCACCATAGCAGTTCGGTGTTCCTTTTCATAGTTATTTAAACACACGAATATTTTACGTCTGTATATTTCTCCGCCAGGAGCAACATACAATTTTAGTTTTGACTTAACGTGTTCAGATATAAGTCTATTAGGATAAACACAATAGTATTGAACATCTGCACCCGGAAATGCGTTTTTATGTATTTGGACTTCTGTAGTATTACCTAACCAAAAGTGCAATCGTTTATTATTTACACTAGATAACTGTTGTTTAATTACTTTAGTTCGGTCATGTATAGGAGTATATGTACTTTCACATTCATTGTATACTCTGCTACTATACATATCCCAACCACATGAAAATAGTAAATGTATATTTTTATATTCCACTATTGTTTCAACAAGTTTCTTTAACATTGGCCCGTCATCTAAGTACGAGTTTACACTTAATCCTAATTCTAATATATGTGTTATATCTTCATTCCGTTTAGCATCAGCTATAAGATTGTAAATATTAACATACGAGTTTAAGTTTTCTGTTGAAACCTGTTTGCTTATAAGCCCAGGCATGCTATTGGCTATACATGGTATGCCGAGTGGTCTGTCATTATTCATAGTATCAAATCTGTCTTCAGGAGTAAAAAGATAATCTACTAAGCATAGTTTTATAACTTTCATATTAGTGTAAGCTCTTGTATATAGTTAACAGCATATTTGTTTAATAATTCTTGTGTAGGGTTATAACAATATGTTTGGTATACTGCTAAGTTATGTTCTATAATGCTTTGACATTCTTCACTATTGTAATAAGCATGTATGTCTGTTACATCTATATCTGTTAGTCGTTTTATTTCTACATACAATTGTTTTAAACGTAATAGTGGATCTTCCTCAATATCGAAAGAGTAGTCTATAAAGTTATCGAACAATTTAAATCCTAAGTCCTGCATTAATTTATTAGCATGAATATTCCCAGACACTAAAAACATTTGCCTAAAATGTATTGGCTTTAAACTCTTCTCGGTACTATGACCAGCCATTCCGATTGCTTGAGGAGTATCATATTCATGCATAGTTTCATTTACAATATTAATATAACTATCATCGTAATAAAAATGCGGCAACGAATCTTGCCATGTAGGTAATACATCTTGGCTCAGAGGACCGTCAGATAAATTTTTACCATTAGCCACATACGACACATAACTATGCTCAGGCGGCAACCGGTCTACAATAAATGTTCTGTGATTCTTTTTTAAATTATTTAAACATAAAAAATGTTTCGAGCGTTGCTCTGGATTATGTTTATATATGTCTTGATTAAAATGCCTTATCCTATTAAAGTATACAGACATAAACCTTGCATCTACTTCCGGGCGTTTACTTTTAATAGCATCTACTGTGTGAGGATTACATAGATAAAAATTAAGTCTTTCGCTGTCAATATCTTTAACACTGTCTAATATATAATCTACAGCATTGAATTCTTTATGTGAGTATGCACCCATGTCCCATGTGTTAGAGAACATAAACTTAACTTGTGGGAAAGGCTCAAACGTTTTTATTATTTTACTTAATGTGTTGTTGTCGTCTTTAAGGTCATGTATGTATAACGGAAATAGTAATAGTACAATAGGTATTCCATTTATTCTTCTCAACTGCTTTTTAATAGGCAAGTCTAAATCAATTGTTTCAGTTCGGTGACCTTGTGGAGTGTATGTAATTGAACCATAATCATGTGCTGTATTACTAAACTCTATTGACCCAGTAAACCAATCAGCACTAGCAAACTTAGGACCAGCAGGGAGCCTTTGGTAACAGGGTGTACAAGGACCAGCAGAGTCCCAGCTATGCCATACATTATTAAGAGGTGGGCCCATTTCATGCTCGCCTATGTTTTTAAAATTTAAAAATACTATCATCTGCTGTTGTGCTTCGGGTCTGTTCGGGTATACCAGTTGTACAGTTCTTCATCTGCTTTATAAATTTCTTGTATAGTTAATGCTTCGCCTTCAGCACCATCATTTCTAATCTGTGCTATAGTTTGTTGCCATTGTCTGCCATTAAAGAACTGCTCCTCATGTGTATCTGGAAACTGTTCGCCGAACGTAGGAGTGTTTAGTATTGCTTCTAGCTGAGTTATTACTGTGCTTTGCTTCTCAGTTACAATAGGACGTAAGTCGTCTAGCAAACTGTTTACTATTCTGTCTAGTATATGTCTGGGCCAACTCATAAATGTAAATACTACATCAGGATGGAATGCAAACATATTCTTAGTTTCGATTTTAACATTTAGCTCTAACGAATAATTAACAAAGTCACGTAAGCCAAATAGTCCTGGTCCTGTTAGTGTTAAGTCCATAAGCATCTTACTATCACCACCTGGACATGCTACACCTTCTCTAAAGTTTTTATCCCACTCTTCCCATACTAAACCTGTACGTATGAACTCGCCTATCTTTCCTATGCCGTCGATACTAGCACACATAGTCCAGTCTTTTGCTTTAGGTAACCAATCGTACAAGTAGTGCTTACCAAACCGTACTCTACTTAAATTACTGTTGTAACGTAAGTGTACTTTGCGTAAGTTATCATCTTCAGCAAGTCTAGCCATGCTCTTCCAATGTATGTCATACATGAGTGGCTCACCACCAACCCAATATATTTCTTCCACTGTGCCTGACTTAATGGCTTCCCAAAACTCTTCCTCTACTACTTCCTTTTGAAACTTTTGTATTATTGCTTTGTTCTCTGGTACCATGAACGGCTGGCTCTCAGGAGTCCAATGGCCGTTCTGTCTCTTCTCTGTTTCCCATGCTGAACTAAGTTGCTCTCCGCACATACGACATTTGAAGTTACATAAGTTACTAACTCTATAATCAAAACTGATAGGGTCCATAGTTGTATGCCCTGTGTCATCTGTGCTATCGAAACATTCATCTATCTTATCTTCAAACAAAAATCCAGTAAACCATGCTCGGTATGTACTTTGACTTAGTACACTATCATTGCAAACATTACATTGTGGTATCTCTTGACCAGCCATAAGTTTTACTCTTATGTCCTTCATGTAGTCACTGTTCCAATGTTCTTTTAAACTAACTGGCTGGTAGTCTGCTATAGTGCCACTTTCTTTATATAGTCCTGTGCTTTCATCATTACTTGCATCGATGTATTGCTTTTGGAATTGATGTTCTTCTCTACTAGCACAACACATTCGCCTCTCTGATTGAGGACTAATGTAAGTATGTGTCCATGGAGCAGTACAAAAAACCTTGTTCTCTGAATCATCTGCCATACTGCCGTGAGCCCATTTAGGCTTTATACGATTACTCATTCCTCGTATACCGCTATGTTACATACATAAGGACAAGATTCTATTTTGTTTATAATACTTTCGAATGTTTCATTTTGTAACGTGCCTAGTTTAGCTCTGCCATAGGCATGCTTAGGCTCTAAGGGGTCTATGCCATATTTAGAAACTTCATTGTCGTTACACCAATTAATGATTCTTCTTTTCACACTTGCTTCAATCTCTTCATCGAATTCTTGAAACACTTCCTCATGTAGTCCAAAAGCGGCACTACCGGAAATTATTGTTTGTGGTTTAACTTCGCCTGCTTTAATAAGCTCTATATCTTTTGTGTCGAATGCATGTCCTAAATCTTTACCTACTGTAAAAAAGTCTAAAAACAAATCGCCATTATGATTTTGTATTTGGAATTTTGCGTAATCGTCATCTGTTAGATCCATGTACTCTTCTTGTGCATTAGGACTAAAATGTCTAGTCACTATAAAATATTCTTTGTCGTGTAAATGTTCTACTGCAAAGAATCTAGATAAGTTTGCTTCTATTTCATGTACAGTTTTATTTAAACGTTCTAGTATCTCTACTTCTGGATCTGCTTCTTCCGTTTGTACATGATCTGGATTTTCTTGAAGAGCCATAAGTTCATTCTCAAAAAGATAATGTACTGCGTTTAATTTATCATGCATCTCTTTCATAGTATCAGTAACGGATAATTTTAACACCGGGTCTCCACCCTGTGTATCAATGTCCGTATTTAAATTATTAATTAGCAGTTGCATGTTGACAGCCTGATTAACGTTATAGGAATTCCAATGTAGCCATCTATATTCATCGGCTATAGCAACTTCTGTAATCTTATAAAACTGATTACTAAGATGGGAGTCGTCTAGCTTCCAAATAATTTCCTGGTTGCCATCTTTAAAACTATCCTTGCCTATGCAGTTAGTACCACCACTATCCATTGCACCTACAGGTGTTGGACTCAAACTTAGTTTATAGTATTTACTCACTCGTCTACTGCTCCGCCAAGACCATCAGTATCTGTGTCCCAACCAATGCTACTACCAGCACGTTTTTTAATATTAGGATTAACTCCTTCTATTTCATTTTCGTATTTGTTATCATCGTAGTCATCGTCGCTCTCACCGGTTTGTCTTCCACGTACTTTCATTTCTACAACTTTAACTTCGCCGTCTTCTGTAACAATACGTTTAGCATACAATGTATTAGTTACACCTACACTATCTGGTGCTTGTATGTCATGGTCATCGCTAATGTCTAACACATCAATACTGTCATACCATTCTACTAGTCTAGGAAATGTAGCTCTAAAATCATGCCCACGTCTTGAGTCATACTGTTCGTAAAACACTTTGAAGTCATGGTCTAATAAGTATTGCTCTGCTGTATTCCTATGTGGAGTTTTAACAACGTCTAGGTATTCTATTAGTCTGCTTATTTGATCCTGTTCCCATGCTTGGAGTAATTCTACGCCATGCATATCTCTTTCGCCTTTGTTTCGTGTATCATCTAGCCACTCACTAAGTTCATCATGATACATTTTACGCAAGTTGTCTGGCAATGTTAATGGACTTTGAAAACTAGGGAAACGTAATATGTTTACACTAATACCCGGAACGTGATGTCCGTATTTTCTTTTCATAGACAATGTCCAATCTAAGAATTGACAAATAGTATCTAAGCATAATGCATTGACAGTCATCATCATGTGTACACCTTCGTATCTTGCCTCAGTGGCAAAACGTTCGAACTGTGCTGTCCATATTTCCCAATCTAATCCGTCTCTAATATATTCTGCTTGGGCACCAAAGGCTTCACAACTAGTATACACATGGAAATGGTCAATGTGTTGTGTAGCATCAATAAATTTGTTTAGTAACCCAGGCTTAGCCATTAAGTTACTGTTAATAGCCAAACGCATCTTCTTAGCATTAGGCTCGTCTGTTTCTTTAAACCAATCAAACAGTTTGTAAATACTAGGAGTCATTAATGGCTCACCGCCAGTAACACGAATCTCTTCTAGCTCTTTACTTAGCTCGGGCCACCATCTCCAAAATGCGTCTACATAAGGATTGGCTGTTCCGGCATCGTAAGGTTCGGCATACGGAGCATCATCGATAAAGTGACCTCTTGCATCTGACTTAATGCCTTGATACCCGCCGTTGGTTCTAATGTCTTTAACCCATGTACTACTGAATGCAGGATTACAATAACTACATGCTAACTGGCATGTTCTATCAAATGCAACCTCACAGGTTTTTAAATTAACATCAGCATTAGGATCTAGGGTTGCAATGTGTTGCAAGTCCCGATCTTCATATATAACTGTTTTGTATACTCTATCAGACACGGCTTCATTACCGTCCGAGTCTTGCCCCATGTCTTCAATCTTCCAACAGTACTCACACTCTTTGGGTCGTGTGCCTTCCTGCATCATTTGACGCATCTTCTTCTTGTGTCTACTGTTGTGAATAGCACTAGGGTTTTCTTTAATGTCTTCTAAATCTATTTGGTGTGCTGGGGGATGGTGACAACTTGTAGTTCCACCGTGACCTAACCATATAGTAGCATTATACCATTTGGCACCACAGAAGGATTCTGATACTGGATCAATCATCCTTGCTTTAAATTCTCTGTGAGTCTCGTCTACCTTTCTAACCATTATAATTTCCTACGTCGAAGCTCAAGCTTCTTACCTGTACCTGATTATTTAGTCCAACTATCCATTCTAACATCTCTGCTACACTATCAGCAGTCATCATATATTCTTCTGCAAAATCTTTAAGCCATGCTGTACTATCTGTATCAACCATACCAGGCTTAATGTTTGTTACTCTGCACTTACCTTTCTGGAACTGATTACTTAATTGTAAACTCGCCCAGTCCAGTCTTGCTTTGTCACTAACATACGGAGTCCAGTCTTTGTTGTAACCCATTTGTGCAAAGTTATGTATACTGTCGCTACTTGTTGCACCCATATTAATTATTTGTCTAGGCTTGTTTTCCCATGCTTCATAAAATAGGTATAGTAGTCTGACTTGGCTACCGGGTGCGTATGCGTTGTTAATGAATATATCAGCTTTCCATTCTAATGCTTCTTTAACAATACGTTTGCAAGTACTCTCTTTCATAATATTGTAGCCATTGCTTTTACTAAAGCCCATGACTTCGATACCCTGAGCTTCTAGCCTTTCAACTAGATACTTTCCGATGCCTCGTGTGTGTCCTGTTATTGCAACTCTCTTTGTGTGCGCCATACTACTATTTACCTGCTTTTTTCTAGTTTGTAAACAAATCTACGCTTTCCCATGGTAACTCTTCTTTACCGAAGTGTCCGTAGTTAGTTGTCGTTGTTAAGTCTAGGTTAAATAAATCAAAACGTTTAATAATTCCTAATGGTGTTAAGTCAACATTATCACGGAAGTAATCTTCAAACTCCTTTCTAACAATGCCGTCCGCATACACATATATGCTAGTAGGTTCTTTAACACCAATAGCATAACTTAGTTGCACTACACAATTTTTAGCCTTGCCACTAGCAACAACATTCTTTGCTAAGTAACGTGCCATGTAAGCACCGCTTCTATCTACTTTAGTACAATCCTTGCCACTAAATGCTCCGCCGCCATGTGGGGCATAGCCGCCATACGTGTCTACAATAATCTTACGTCCTGTAAGTCCAGTGTCACCATCTGGTCCACCTATAACAAATTTACCTGTAGGGTTAATATGCCATACTGTTTTTAATAAGTCTACCTTGTCTTTGATAACAGGCAATATAATGTCTGTTACACGTTCTCTTACTTCGTCTATGCTTAGTTCGTCACTGTGTTGAGTACTGCATACAACTGTCTTAATGTATAAAGGCTCTCCTAGTTTTTCGTATGCAAATGTTACTTGACTCTTTGCATCGGGTCCAAGCCAATCAGCGCCATTGCGTCTTGCCTCTTCTAATGCTTTTAGTATTTTATGACTGTAATGTATTGTGCTAGGCATAAAGTTATCTGTTTCGTCACATGCGTAACCAAACATAATACCCTGATCTCCAGCCCCAAAGTCGTCAGTGCCTAAGGCAATGTCTGCACTTTGTCCATGCAGTTCGTTGTATACCACTAATGTTTCCCAATGGAATCCGTCTTGTTCGGAACCAATCTCTTTTACTACTTTGCGTATTAGTGATTCAACTTCCTCTTTACTAATGAGTTTGTCTGACTTATATTCACCTGCTACTGTAACCATATTAGTTGTAACTAATGTTTCAACTGCGGCTCTATTATTAATATTGCCATCAATAATAAATGTTGCTACTGTATCAGAGATTAAGTCGGCTATTTTATCCGGATGTCCGTTACTCACGCTTTCGCTTGTGAATTCGTACATAATCCTCTCCTGTTGTTTACTTCTATATAGAAGTGTTCTATTTATATTATAACATGAATTGCTTAATTAATCAAGCAACAAATAATCCTTTCATGCTTTTCCCTTTTGACATATCACCGTTGAATGTCATCTTGCCACCCATTACTAATTTAACTGGGTCTGCTCCTTTAGTAAACATCTCAATCATTGTATCTTTATTAACAAATCCTACAGTGATGTCTGCTTTATCTAAATGCTCGTTACACAGAATACATTTCTTGCCGTGTACACTAATAGAAAACTTGCCATTAGTTTCACTGATAACATTAACATTGATATCAATATCTACACCTTCAGCTTTCTCTATTTGAAATTTAGATTCCAAGTCTGCTTTAATTGTTGCGTAGTCTAACATTTTATCCTCCTTCAGGATATCCTTTGTACCATTCTTTTATGGTGTTTACTCTTACATCTCGCCATGCTTTTTTATCCAACGCCCACATAACTAATGACATACTTTTAGCATCATAGTTTTTAATAGTCATCGGTCTTTGTGCTACTTCTTCATTTAAAGTACAGGGCATTACCCTAATCTCTTTAGTGTCTATCTTTTCAAATACCACGGTTGCTACACCGGTTTGCATTTGTCTTATTAAATCTTGTATGTTCATAGTAGTGCTTCTGCCTCTTCACATTGTTGCCAAAATTGGTGCATCTCTGGAAATGTTGCTAAGAAATTTGTGTCTCTTCTAGCATCATGTTCGCTAAAGAATTTAAAAAAATCTGCTCGGTCTCTTCTTAATTTATCACTGTCGATGTCTTGTTTCATTATATCTAGGTTACGTTTTGCTTTAGCAATCTCAAAATCTTTAAAACCTCTATAGTCCACATAGTCCTCAGTTGCTTTATTATCTTCCATAAATTGAATTGCTTCCTGCATGTAGTCACAGTACGAGCTAGGTAGTACATGAATACTTTGCCATGCTGGTGCTCTAAGCAATGGAATGTCAAACCATATGCGTTGCTCAGGAACTTCCCAACCCATTGCAAACTGATTTTCTTTACTCCACTTGTCTCTAAGTTCTAATATTCCTTGTAGGAACTCTGTAAAACTTGTAACACTTAAACAGTTAAACGTGTTAATAAAATTAATACTAGTGAATCTAGTTTCGTCTAAAAACCTGTGACAGTTATTCCAAACAGTATCAAAGTCCATTCCATTACGCATATACTCTGCTTGTTCGCCCCACCCATCTAGACTACAGAACACACTAAAGTTATGATATGCTTTGTCGTTGTATTCGTAAATGTATGTAAAACTATTGTTGCCTTGTTCCTCACATTGACCAACTTGCATAAACGTTTGCGGTATCTCTTCTCGTTCTATCACTGCTAAGTTGCTGTCGTGATAACGTTTTGCATCAGCACCAATTATAGCATGGTCCCATGTTTGCCAATCAGTTCCATCTAATGGATCTGCTACATATACTTCTGCGCCATGCTTTACATTATCTAATCTCTTAACTGAGTCTAAAAACTTTACAAACAATGCATCGTT
>Ga0114997_10000346_pt1 | contig 37422 bp, 41 predicted proteins | sample ArcticOcean_MG_C_2_FD_87045 | JGI IMG/M metagenome (GOLD analysis project Ga0114997, IMG submission 87045) | Marine microbial communities from western Arctic Ocean - ArcticOcean_MG_CB4_136 | ecosystem: Environmental > Aquatic > Marine > Oceanic | place: Arctic Ocean: Canada Basin | collected... | reverse complement strand
CCAAGAGCACTGGAAACGCACCGGGCACGGCACGCCCAAGAACCCCAAGCCCGTGTCGGACCTCCCGCAGAAGCGCGAGCGCCGTGAGAACAAGCACCACAAGGCGCTCATGGCGCTCGACGACAAGATGCAGGGCATCTGCATCTCACCCGAAGTCAAGGGACCCCGCGGCGGATCTTACGCCGAGGAGACGTACCCGAGCACGTACCACCACATGACCGCGGTCAACAACCTCAAGGAGACCGTCAAGAATTCAGAGACCGGCCGAGAGCTCCCCGAGGAGCGCATCTGGGGCGACATGGCCTTTTGCGTGCAGCACGGCGGTGAGTCCGAGAAGCGCTGCAATAGCGGTACCGGCAAAAAGTACCCGCTCACCGATAAAGAGAAATCGGTGAACGCGCTGTGCCGCTTCAACGACGACGACGAGAAATGCGAGCCTCGCTGGATGAAGGACGCCACCGACGACCTGAAAAAGCTGTACCACTCGGACAACGGGTTTTTCCTGCAAGAGATGGAGTACATCCAACGACACCTTCAAAACCAAAAGATGAACTACCCGCACATGACCAAGGCGCAGAAGAAGAAGGCCAAGGCGCTTAATAAATCACACCGCGTCACATCCACGGAAAGCGCACCGACCCGCTTCATCGAGGTTCGCGGCCGCTCCCGGAATTAAATAATGTGTTTATTTATTGTATTTATTTTTTTTCGTTGTTCTCGAAATAAGTATTCTCGAAATAGGCATTACGACTGTATGTACTGCGGGTTGACCAGTCGCGGCCAATGTCTCGGATTTGAATTTGATCGGTGCGACGCCTGCCAAGATTGCGATTGTCAATTCAAGCGGCACCCGCGGGAGAGAGAACTTTTCGACTTTTCTTTACATAGGTAAAAATCGACAACAAAAATGCCCACGTCTACGTCTTATTCATCTTGCGTGAGCGCAATCACCACATCAACGGGCGGCAACCCCGCTTTCTTGGGCGCTGCGTGTCTTCAAATTCGGCGTAAACGATCCCCGCGGCCGTCTGGTAGCCGCCACTCGGCAGGCAAATGCATCCCTTGGCGTTCGTGGTGCGCTCGCGAAACGTAGTGGACACGACACGAAACTTGTTTCCCTCCTTCCACCGTATGTTTTTGGAATCGACCACTTTCGGCGCCCTGCACACCGTCTTCAGCACGATCTTCTGCCTGTGATTCTTCTTGGCAGCATTCTTGGCTTCATTGGCACCCGAGCTGCTGCTGGGTGACTTGCGTTTTTTGCTGGCGACCACAAACTCACCTCCCTGCCACTCCAAGTGGGGGTAGGTTCGCTTCTCGTCCTTGCACCGCTCGACTGACACCCACTCGTCGCCTTTCACCCGCTGCACGCGGCAGTTCCCGATCTCTGTCCGCGTCGTCAACCCCAACGACACGACATGGTCTTGGACAGCAGCGACTTGGTGCACTTCGTTGAGATACATGACACTTGTATTCTTTTGGGTTTTTTGGGTTTTTTGTGTTTTTGTGTGTTTTTTTGTGTTTTTTTGTGTGTGTTTTTTCTTTGGTATTTGACGCGTAGAACCGATCATAAAAACCGGGGCCAAGAAGCACGGCGTAAAAAGTGGATGCCTGTCGTAAATTTCGTGTGTTGCTTGGTGTCTGATAAACAAAGGCCTACGAGGACGGCCGTCGCAGTGAACTCCCGAACTTTTCCGGCAAACTTTCGTATTTAATTTTTTTTTGTATCGTTTAAAAAACAAAACAAACAAATAAACAAATACACGATGGGAGCTAAGCCCGCCAAACCAGAATGCCCAACATGCATAGCGTGTGAAAGTTGCGCCAACGACTTTGGTTGTGAAACATTTTTGAACAACGAGTTCATCGCAAAAGCGGGGACGAGCGGCGTCGCGCAGCAAAACCACTGGGAGTTCGACTTCAAAGATGCACTCAAGTTCGTTTTTTCTGACTGCAAAGAAAAGACGGGAAAAGGCACCAGCGCTCTCTTGCCCTTTTGCAACATGTCACTATCACGAGACGAGTGCACGGAGACGCGCACGCTCCCCGGGAAGAAGGAGGGGAAGAGGAAGGATGTCACCATCACGAGCATGCCGTACGAGGGCGACTGTTTGTCGAAGCTGTGCACCCAAAACGGGTCTGATTTTGAAAAGCCCAAATGCACCGCGGGTAAAATTCATGAGTGGACCATTCAGAGGGAAGCCCACGAATCAACGTTGTCGTCAAAAATAAAAGAAATTGCCGGTTTGAAATTAAGTATGTTGTCGCTTCCTAAGTTTGTAAAAGAATGGGAATCCGAGTGGAACGCCGACGAAATGGCGGCAGAAGATAGCATTGCCTTGAAAATTGCAACGTGCAACGATGTTTTGAGTGGAGAGTGCATTGTCAATGGTTCAACTCGACATAATTACAGCAAATCGACTTGCGACGGGGCTTCCGGTGATTGGGCCAGTACACAAAAAGTCTTGGCAAAGGAAACCAACCTGAGCGAATGTGAAAGGCAACTGGAGATACGAAAGGCCAAGAGAGATACAGCACGCCAAAATATGTACCGTGCGTATGCCATCAACGCCATGCACGTAGAACGCGGCGTCGTGTCGTATGATTCTTTCATTCCTGACGCCGAGCAATGCACCGGGACACGGTAAATATCGCATGAATAACACCTTCAATTCCTATCTCCGTGGTGGTGCGAGCGTACAACGCCGGTACAACGCTGCGTATAACGAAAACTAAACAATATTTATTTTTTCTTGCCTATGGCTGAACATCTACTCTTCGTCAATCTTGGGCGCGAGCACGAGGCGCATGTACGAGTTGTCGGACCCGAGCGTCGTGTGCAGGATGAGCGGACCGGGGCCCTGCTCCGTCATGTTGAGCGATAAGAAGACGTCTCCGCGGTCGAACGATTTCAAGAAGTTCGTGATATACTCGCTGGAAAAGTTCGCTCGGTAGTCGACCTTGGCTTTCTTGCTCATGCCGAGGACGTCGAGCGACGTGATGGCAGATGTGCACGCGATTTCCATGCTATCACCCGCCTCAACGGCATTGTTCTCACTGTGGTAGGTCAACTTTGCCTTAGGGATCCCGTCGCTGTAACAGCTGAGTTCGAAGAACGCGTGGACGACCTGATGCGACTTGAACGAGGACACGGAGATTTGGATGTGCTCGCAGTGAAAATCGACACAGGCTCGTCGCGCAAAGTCCTTGAGCACGGCGCAAGACATGGAGATGGTGAACTGTGTCGAAATGTTGAACAGTCGCTCGTCGTGGTCGTCCATGACGATGGTACGCAGGCTGAACTCGCGCAGGGGAATGTGGTTTACGCACTCTAGTGTGAGGTGGTCGTCGCCCGTGTATTGCGCGATATCAATGGCGGTTTCACCCTGCGCCGCCTTCATGATGGGTTTCATTTCTTTGATGTTCACACCACACGAGATGCGCTCGACGCCCCCCTTCATTTCGACGTTGCACGCCAATTTGGCCTTGATCATACACGTAAGGTCCGGGGAGGTCTCGTCCACGCGAATGCCGCTGAAGGACGGCGTCTTGCAGAACTGCAGGTTTACCTCGGTTAGAATGGCCTCCAATGTGTAGACCATGGTGGCCAAATTCCCCGACGGGGCAATGGTGCAGCGCACGTCGGTCGGCGGCAGGTCTTTGTAGAGCTTCTTGGACCGACGGGCCGCGACCGACGCGGCGACTTGGGCTGCGTCGATGATGGTGTCTTCGTGCTTTCGCTTGTGTGTCACGGTGCCGCCACCGCCGCTGCTCGAAGAAGAAGAAGAAGAAGAAGAAGAAGACATGTTTGTGAATTTGAGGGTGCTTCAAAAAAAAAAAATGGGTTCGAATTTGAATTTCTTTGCGTTCAAAAAAGGTCGAAAAAAAAAATATTCCGGTAAAAGAAACAATCACAAGTTTTCCCAGCAGAAATGTTCAAAACTTTAAAACAAAGCGCGGCACGGGCCAGTGTATTGTCCACCGTCCTGTTCCTTTTCGTTGGTCTACAGGCGGCTTTCCTTGGCGCCGCTACAAATCTCGTGTTCGACGCGTTCACAAATCCGGCGGTGCGGTTCGCATGGACCGTGGTCATTCAACTTGCAAAACACAATATGGGAGAGAAGCCCGCCACCACGAAATTGTCTCCCACCGCCAAGAGAACGATGCGCCGCCCCGTGACGAATTTACACACAAACAATTTAAGCACAAGCCTGCGCACAAACTTGCGCACATCTACTGTCAAAACCGAGGATGCCTCGTTTTCGGCGATGGGGTGTGAGTCAGAGTCGGAGTCCGTGGACGAACTTTGAATTGGTTCGGCAGACGTTCTTTTTTTTCGGAAGGCCAAAGTTAAAAGCAAAATGATGGACCTCGCACGCGGAGAGTTCAGCGCGGTTGGCATGACCACCGCACCCGCGGTTGACCCACATGCCATCAACACACCTCAAGATTCTGCCCCCTCGAATGTGCAGCGCACAACCGTGGTGAGCCGAAAAAAATCGAACGCCACAAACCCCGTGCTGCTGCACAGAGACGAGGAAGATACGCACGTTCAGGGCGCCGTTGCGGAGACGTTTGGTGCGTGTAAGCGCGCGTGTCAGGGGATGGCGTACGACATGAAACACTGGACCGAGCTTCCTACCGAAGGTTCCATTGGACGCATTCAGATGGTCGCGACGAGAGGGGGCAGGCTGCCCTACTTGGTTCTGACAATCTCCGTCGCATTTTTGGTATTCTTCTCGGTGATGCATGTCGTCAAATGGTTGGCGGGCGGATCGCGCCCCAAGAATATGATCATTTTGGACTCGGGGCGGCACGCCCCCCCCCCGCCTCGCGTGGCTGTGACTCCCGTGGCGGCTCCGCGACCTATTCTCCCGCAAACTTACACGGCAAATGTACCCCCACCCGCCCCAGTTGTCGGACCACCAAACATGGTACCCCGATCGTTCGCATAAAATTACAGGCCGTCTTGGAGGCGCATTTGCACTTGCATCGAGATGTTGTGCACCGTATTCGAAATCCACCCGTCGATCTCATTTTTTCTTTCCTCGATCTCAGCCGACGCGGCTGGATCCTTCACCGCGATGCACAACCCCCTCAACGCGTCGCGAATCGTTTCTGCGTGGTGGTGTGCCGTAACGGCCCAAGCGGCTTTAAATTCATCTTTTGGTGCGCTGTGGACGAGTTTGTGCAGGGCACAAAGCCTGTCCAACCCAGAAAGCATGCTGTCGAACGCCTCCGGGAGATCGTGGCGGAATTCTTTCATGTCTTCGACCAGATAGATAACGTCCGACTCGGCGCAGAGATCTGGAAACTGCTCCCTCTCGATTGCCGGCGCGACGCTGTTTTCTTCACCTGTCGTCTCCTTTGCACGCGTATCGCCTTTCGACGTGAACTGATATATCACTCCAACGCTCGCACCGATACCGGCGCCAACCGCCGCACCGGCAATGCTCCTGCGCACAGTTTGCTGTACAAACTTGGTGGCCATGTTTTTTTTTGTGCTTGTAAAATAAAAAAATGCCCGAATCCTTTCGGCGCACCGAACGCGTATTTCGTCGGTGCAGAGTGGGGAACATAAATATTTGCTACTATTAAAAAAAAAGAAAAAAGGAAAGACACAGACAGGTGTCGGTGTCGGTGTCGGTGTCGGCGTCGGGGAAGGAACAAAAAAGAGATGCATCAAAACAACTCTCTCAACAATTTCACCGTGTTGGTATGGTCGAGTGGTGAAGAAGAAAGTTCGTCGGACGAAGACGACGTCGGCAACGACCCGGACCGTTCGGAACCTCACACGCCCGCCGTGACAAATACCGACGCGGCCGTTGTAATTCAAAGGGCACTGCGGTCGTTTTTGTACAAAATAAGATCCGACCATGACGCCGAAGAACTCGTGTGCGCGGCACGGCTTCAGATAGATTCCCAAATGGACGAGCGCAAAGCCGAAAGCGTGGCGGCAATTGTGCTGGCAGCGGTTGAGGACAGTGGCGCGCTTCCAAACAATCTGATCATCGTGGACGAAGGGAAAGAACCACCGCAGTTTTCCGCCAGCAAAGCGTACTTGTTCAACACTCAATTTTCACAAGTACGCTTTTTCGGCCGCTGTTTTCTGTGTGGGTGCCCGGGTCACAGTCAACGGTATTGTGCCCTAAAGTACTGTGCCCATTGTGACAGTTATGGTCACAGTATGGTTTGCTGCGGTCGGCAGAACTTTCAAATTCAGATACAGCGCAAGAAAAGTTTTCAGCGCTTAGTCAGGCGTGTGAACCACAACAGACAAAGCAAACCTACCAAACGCACCAAGCCCACGCAACAGCAGCAACAGCAACAGCAACAGCAACATCAACACCCGAATAAACACAAGTAACATGACGACGACGGTATCCGTACGGGCGGTAAGCGACGCCACCACCAAGTATTTCATGACTACACGGGCCAACACCGTGCGAATCGTGCTTCCATACTGCAACGACGATGTCCCGGCCGCGCGTGTCTTAGAGAGAGAAATTTACAGACGAGGGCACACGTCCGTCGACGTGTACCTCGACGTTGCCGTGGGCTTGCTTCGCAGAATAAAGAAAAACAAGCCCCGGTGGGAGCATTGCGTGCCGTTTGTACACACGTCTGCCACGGCGGGGGGGATTTCAGCGTCGGACCTCCAGAAGTTCTTTCACATCAATTGGGACGACATTCTCAATGAGGAGGCTCGTTTTTCTCTAGCGCAATGTTCGCGGTGTCGTTCCAGAGAAATTTACGCGGTGACGGCCCAGCTTCGATCCGCCGACGAGGGGATGTCCGTAATCTGCACGTGTCAGCGGTGCGGGGAACAGTGGACGCAGCGCTAGTCAACAATCTCTCCACGGGGTTCATAATAGCCCACTTAAAAATGCATGCGCGCACGATCAGTCCCGCCATCGTGAAAATGAGGTAGGCGTACGCTAGTGTCTGAACTACAATTTGATAACTTTGAAATTTTTTCTCCACGATGTCCGTGCATTCCAACCTGTGCGCGATCCAAAAGGTCGCGGGGCTGTTTGTCATTTCCGCGCACATGTCTGCTTGGCCTCTGCCCTGCCACCCACCTAACCACGAAGGCCCCTTCCGAAACAGAGCTCGCAAGGGTGCAGACAGAAATAAATCGGCAATGCCCGACATGATGTGTTGCATTTTTTTTTGTCCAATGTACGTGAATTTTTGGCGTTTTTGCGCGCCTTCCCCTCCCCCCTGAACGCGCCGTCCCGCTTACTCCGCGTTCATCCGCCCGCGTCATAAAATCCTGTTGGCAAGTAAAAAAAAGACAGCAACACAAATGTCTGAGACCACCGACATCAAAACGCAAACCCTCGACGCCTTCATCAGCATGTTGGATCAGTTTTTATCCGCGTGCGCAGAAGTGTGGCCAGAGGATACCAAGTTGAGTACGTTTCGCGTGGCGTTTGGATTGATCAAAAATCCACTTGCGCGAAGTGCTCAGGAGGAGATTATCAACGATTACTACAACAGTCTAAGGCCCTATTTCAAGCGATGCAGTGATCGCGACGTGACTTTGTTCACGGAGGACAACGACATCTCTTTTCTGAACGAAGTTGACATGCGATCGAAGTGGCTCGACAACTCGGTCGGCAACGAGACGCGCGAAATCATCTGGGAGTACGTGTTGGAGCTCAACAAGCTCTCCCAAATGTGCGTCGGTTTGTTCTCGCGCATCCCAAGCACTACGCTCAACCGCATTCAGGAAACGGCCATGACGCTCGCCGGGAAAATCTCCAGCGGCGAGCTTTCGGCGGGTGATCTCGTTCTCTCGTCTATCGGCCAATCGGTGGTGGACGGACTCTCCGAAGAGGAGATTGCATCCTTCACCGAAAATCTGCTCGGTGACCCCAGTGCGCTCGCGAGCCTCGCGTCTGGCATGGCCGACACGAGCGGGCTCAACATCGACCCCATAGCCATGGCACAGGCCATGGCTATGGGGAGCGGCGGTGGAGCCGGCAGTGCGGGGGACGCGATTGCGATGGCCATGCAGATGATCCAAAGCCAACAGGGGTCAGGTGCTGCCGCGGGTTGGAACTGATGGGTGCGGTGTGTGTGTGTTGGGCACTTGGGATTTTTTTTGCTTGTGTCCTTGCAAAAACAAAAATGCCTCCGAAGGTGTACAATATCGATGTTCGTAGTGTGGACCGGAACGTACAAAAGTACCCCGACGCGTCCGATTTCACCATCGACCTCGGTCAAGAATACCGCAACGTACAAAGTTTGAAATTGGGTTCACTGGAAGTGCCCAACACGCGCTACTCCGTGGAGGACACGGAGAACATCATGTACATGTCCGAGGGTATCAGCGTGGGCGACGCGGCAATGAAAACGCCACTCAACGCCGTGGTCGCGGACGGCGTCAACGTTGTGGTGCCGGCCACGCTCATGCCAATTGCCTCGTTTGACGGCACCACGATTACGACGGCGCAACCCCACGGCCTCGAGAAGTTTTTGCAGTGGACGGCTGAAAACCAAGAGCGTCCCAAAGCCGTGCTTGTGGGTGCCGAGCCGGGTCCCGCCACGAAAAAGTCCATGCGTGGGGGTATCTTCCTGCACATGCTCACTGGGATCGCGTTTCCAACCCCATCGTCGATCGTAATACCACCGGGCACGGTTAAGAGTTTCGGTGTCGGCAACGGAAATACCGGATTTATTCACGTGCCGACAATGCACTTTTTCGAACTACTCTCGCTCCTGAGCCACATCAACCCGAGCACGACGTGGTCGTTCCGGCACGGTAGAGTGCATTTGAACCGGCGAACCACGTTCCAGTACCCCCCGTCTCCCCCGGGTACCAACGTCTCACTTGGAGATATCATGCGGCTCACGTTTAGTCCGTCGGATCGTGCGAGGGGTCGGCCCGTGGTTCCCCGTGTGCGCATCCCCCCCGGGTTTTACGCCAATCCGCCTTCGTTAATCGCGAACGCCATCGAGGAAGCCATGATGCACAGGGGTCTCATCACAAGTGCAACGTATTTCAAAGTCACACAGATGGACGCGCTCTTTTCCGAGACCGTCACCGTGTTTCAGGGGATGTACACACCGGAACTGCTTCAGGACACGCTGCAACAGCTCGTCTCGGACACATACATCGAAGTCGAACACGTAGATGGCGCCGGAGTGCAACACGATGGGTGGGTGCGCTGGACGATTCGAAGCGCCGAAAACTACCCCTTCACACTGGATTTCTCCAATGCTGCGAGCACAACGATTGCACGTGTGCTTGGGTTCCGCCAACGCCGTTACAGTGGTAAAACCCACTACGTCGGCGAGGCCTACCCGGTGCCCGCGACGCGCAACATGATGCCCTGCCCTGCCCCGAGCACGGTGGTCGGAAACGCCCGGGGGGCGGTGCGCAGGTCCGTTTCGGACAAGTTTCGGTACAACACAGGCGTGTACACGATTACAGGCACGGCACCAGCCACTCAGCGGTTCACCATCTTCACTGAACCGGGGCAGAGTTTCGCCGTGCCCAACACCGGCCAGTCACGAAATTACTACGAGAGCAGCAAAGGCATGGGCGTCATAGACATTACAACGAAGGGTATGGCGCAGCCCCAGTCGTACGGATTTCGCCGCGGCGACGTGGTGCGCGTCACGGGCATCACCGAAGAAACCGTGCCCGTGCTCACCGTCGTGAACACGGACATACGGCCCGCGACCATCGCAGGGCAAAACGTGTTGAACGGCGTTGTGTCCGTCATCGCCACGCGAATCGGCGGGTCCGGATACGACGCGAAGATGCCCCCACGTGTAACCGTGTTGACCCCCGCACTCTCCGGTGAGATACCGACCATCACCCCACACGTTGTGCACGGAAGGATCATCGCTTTTACGCTCAGCGAACCCGAAACACCCGCAGAATACGATGTGCGGCCCATCATCGGCATTTCAGAACCACCGCGATGGGACATAGTCGCGGCCTCAGCCGAGGTTGTGCACACACCGGAACGCCGCAGGCTGCGGCTCACAGTCCAAGGGTCGCCCATGGTAGGCCTCTCTGAGGGGCGCGCCGTGGTACTGTCCGGAACCATGGGTGGGAATCTCGACAGGATTTTCCGTCTCGTGTCCGTTAGCGGCACAGAGCTTCTCGTGGAGGAGGACGCCGTCGACGACGCGCCACTGTCCAGCGCGGCGGCCGCTGGCGGCACGTTGCGCTTTGGTGTATCGGACGCTGTGCGTGTACACAACATCAACAAGCAAAAACGCGTCACGCTTGTTTCCCCAATGCCGAGCGCGGTGACCGGACACCCCATCACGCTTTCACAGGTCGCCTACACGAGTGCGGTCGGCACAGCGACGAGCATTAACGTACAAGGCACTACGGCCACCGTCTCGCACAACACCCTGTTGTCTACACCCATCGTAACGGGGTCTCGCGTCATCTTGCGCGGCGCAAACCACTTTGACGGTGCGTGGATTGTGACCGGCGTCGTGGACGCGGCCAATTTCACCGTTGACGTGAATGCGGGCACCGCCAACTTTGTGGGCACCGCCATTCTCGGCGCCATGAACTGCAGCACGTGCGAGGCGACGGCACGCGTCATCGTTTCGGCACCACAAGAAAAACCCACCGTGGCATTTGACGCCGTCGCCGTGCCGCACACGAACTACTGGGGCGTTGGGGGTCTAGCAGCGTTCGTCCCCGATGCGATGGGTGCGTCGGCAGACGCGTCCATGGTCAACGGTGTCGTCGTGGCCGTGCGGCCTTGTATAGAGGGGTTCCTGCAAAACTCCTTTTCCACGAGCAACGTAAATGCCACAGGAGCCCCCGTCCTATCCTTTAGCGGGGGGGAAGTGGTCAGTGACGTGTTTAACACGCAAACGTCCGCGATAGTTACCAGCAACGTTATCAGTGGCAACATCGTCTCCCCGTACGAGGACACGGACCAATCACACGTCGCGTTCGGTGACCCGAGAGTCAAGTACGGCATTCTCGCAGGGAGGTTCATCGGGGTGGATTCGGCCGTCCGATTGACGCTGAGTCGTCCCCTGACCCAACCATCACTGCCCATACCACTGTCCTTGTCCAATTTCTACTACGACGGTACGTACTTGCCCAAGACGGGAGACACGACCGGTGACGAGTGGGAGCTCCTGCCATTGGACGGCACGGAAATCGTGCCCGGGCGCCGCGAAATCGCCCTGTACATCGGAGCACCGGCGACGCTGGGCATTCCCATGGGAGGTAGCATTCACCCCGTCAACCCCACCACCAGTGACATTCTTTACCCGTCCAACTTTACCGTGAGTTGGGGAGGCCAGTACACGAACGCGAACACCATGTCCGCGTCGCTCGGCGTCTCGAACGACATTACGACGCGCATCGGCATCGTGACGTACGCTCGGTTCGAGAACAACGCGTTTCGGTATCTCATCGAGTACAACCACCGAGGGTTGAACGCGAACCGCGGATTTGAGGACTCGGTGGCGAACGGCACAATCGTTCTGACGTTCTCGCGCATTTTGGAACCGCGGACCGAGTTTTTCGGAGAGAGCTCGAGCGAGATGGCCCGAATGGAACCCGAAATGCAAGGGAGAGTCTCCGATTTCACCGAGCAAATCCCTCTTCGTAGGCTCGGGATCACTCGGGACGTCTTCGGTAAGTCACAATACTTGGCCAACGCACAGTGGATGCTCGATGGCCAGCCGTACCGCCTGTTGCAGTTCTTGGACGAGGAGGGTCACAGGCTCGGAGAGACGAGTCATTTCCACACAATGGGTTCGCAAAGGCAAAGCGACGTGTTTGGCAAGTTAATTATACCTTCGGCTTACAACACCGTTCGTTTTCAGGCATACGAACTTGGCCTGACGCGCCCGCGCACATTGCGCTACGTGCGCATTCGTCTTCTCGGTTACGACGAAATGCCCTACCCTCTTCATGGGAGAGAGTTGACGTTTTCATTGCTGTTGACATGCAACATGAACAGAGAGTAACGGTTGCGCGCCGACAAACCGCTGGTCGCACCGTCAAAAAAAATAATATTGTCCGTAACAACAAAAGAAAAACATGAGCGCGCAGACCACTTGCACATTCCAAGAAAACTGTGGAACCGGCGGCGTCGAAGCCGCCCCCACTGTCGATCCGATTGTCCTCGACCTTCACAAGGGCAGCAATGCACGTTTTTACCGTTACCAAGAGAATGTGATCAGACAGGACCGCGTGGAGAAGCGTCAGGGAGCCATAAGTGACTGCGCGGACGGCAACAATTGCCTGATCGGCGCCGCGCGGAGCCAAGTGCCCCGGACCAATCGACTCGCCGGCATGGGCCCGAACATGGACATCGTCCAGAAGTTGTCTAACCAGCCGACGTTCGACGACCAAGGACGACCGTCCAACAGCATGCTCTCCATAAATGAACGCAGCAGCGTGGACTACGCCGCGTACCACCCCGAGGGTCAGCTCAAGGAAGCCCGCGACAGAGTGCAGTTTCTGCACAACTCGCAGCGCCACCCGCGCCAGTGCAACCTCTACGGAAACCTGTGTGGAGACGAGGCGCGCATGCCCGCCCCAGCTGGTCCGTCGGGCACGCAGCTGGCCCCCGAACAGGCCGATCGACCCGGTCGGGGGTTCGGTGGAATCCCGGCTGTGTAAACTTGGAACAACGAACACATCAAAATGTTCATCTTTTTTTTTTCTGTTGACCGTAATAAAAAACCAACACAAGAGTCCATGAGCACGCTCTCAAACCCATTGTTTGTCGGAGGACAGTACCGCAATGTCGACTTCCCAAAACCGTTCGACGCCAGCGGCGAAATCGCAGGAATTGTCAGCACGAAAAGCGACCCGTTCTCCATGGCCATTAGCGTCGCCGACGCGCAGCGCAACTTTGACAGCCGCGTAGGCGTCCACCGGGAGATTCTTGCGGAGTGCGGCGGCGCCCAACGTCTGCAGCAGGGAACCAACGCCATCGCCAACACGGGAACCGGGCAGGTCAACCCGACACAGGGACAGTGCGACGCCACGCAGCCGCTCGTGCACCCCGGGGAGACCGACGAATGGGCCAACACCGGCGACATCGACATCGAGTCATACGGCGCCGTCGCGGGCCGCCAGCCGCACTTCCGCACCATCATCCCGCGTCAGATGGGCGGAGAGGGTTCGGACAGCACCGCCTACCTCACCATCCCCAACCGCCTCGCAGAGGTACGCCTGTCCGACCGCGACGTCGGCAAGCACATCGGTATTGTCATGGCCAATAACTTTCGGGCCGAGGGCATGCGCGACGAGCGCGCCTGCGCGCAGCACAACTACCGATGCGGCGTCGGCATCGAGGGGCCCTCGGACGCCGCGCGTGCCAACGCCTTTCTGCGCAAGTAAAGAGGAGAATTCTTTTAACGTTCTAAGTGTCGTTGTTATGGGTGTAAAAGCAGATATGGAAAAGGAGCGGATGGTGCAGCGTCCGTGGTTCCCGTAAACGATTGTGTAGAAGTAAACGCTTTCTCAAAGGAAAATATGTAGGTGTTAAAAACCATTAACCAGTTGAAGAAACATTTAATGTAAGATTTGGAGGAAGTCGTCGACGGTGAAGGAGGTACGTTGTCGTAGATTGGGCAGCCGCGGAAGGTACAAGTTCGCTTTTTTTTCAGTACGATTAAAAAAAAATATTCGTGGGTTAAATAAAGTTAACCGATGGGACAATCTTCTTCAACCGCAAAGTGTTCCGAGACACTCGAATCATGCCATAATTGTGAAACGTGTGAAACCGAAGAAGTATTTTGCAGAAATTATCAAAATGGTTTAGTATCTAGATATCACAATGACATTTCTTCTCAAAGCAACAAAAACGAGGACAGACTGAAAACGTTGCACGAGGCGTATATCAAACTTGATGCTGACGAAACAGAGAACAGAAACAAGACCAATGCAGCTTCAACAAATGCTCAGATTATCGACAACAAAGAAAAATTCTGGACTGCCGTTCACAGCTTCGCAACTGATTGTCGGGCAAAATTACTTGTTTGCAAACAAGAAGAAGCGACCGTGAGTCACGAGTTGAAAGAGTACAATAAGAAATTCAAGGATGCAGACAAAATCTCTTGGTTCATGTCATCAGAGACCGATACTCAGCTCATTTCTCACGGTAATAAATACTCGGTTTGCATGGAGCAACAGGGTTTATGGAACAATATATGGGACGAAAAAACAAACCAACTCAAATCGGAGTTTTTAAGTGCACACCAGTCATGCATCGCAAACCTGCCCACGGACAACGTAGGTAACGATAAATCAACGGAATGTGGCAACGATTCTCACGACCCGGATTTGGAATTTTTACATCACCGTTAGTAAGAAACGTTTTTTTATTTTATTTCAGAACGTTTAAATGTCACTCTCCACAACAACCTACGCCGAGACACCGGCCTTCGCGCTCGAACCATGTGCCGCCAAGGTCATCGACGTCTACGACGCCGACACGTGCACCGTCGCCGTCGAGGTGTTCCCGGGCAGGCTGGCCAGATTTCAGGTCCGCATCGTCGGGGTGGACACGCCCGAAATGCGACCCAAGCGCGCGTCGGCGCACCGCGAGTTGGAAAAGACGGCCGCTAAGCGCAGCCGAGACGCACTTATCGAACATTTGTTGGGCATGTCGCTGCCCGCTGGGCGCACCACCACTCGGAAGCGTATTCGCACACTGCTCGGTGCATCTGAACGCATTGTCCGATTGGAACCACGGGGGTTCGACAAGTACGGTCGGGTGCTCGGGGACATCAAATTACACGACGGCATGTCTGCGCGCGATCGGTTGTTGGGTGGTGGGTGGGCCAAACCGTACGACGGTGGCACGAGAACACCGTGGACCGAAGAAGCACTGAGAAACATGCTGGAACAATGATCGAGCGTTTGTCCCGTTTTATCAAAATCGACCATTCCCCGCGGTCCACCTTTCGTTGTGCGCACTTGTTGATTGTTCCTGCAGCACTGACATCCTCTTCGAGTGGCGATATGTTCAAAGTTTTACAGGGTGTATATGAAATGTGGTCGCTTTTTTTGCGCAGAGCAACCTCACCATTTTATGGGAATTTTTTGTTTTTGTTGAAAATAATTACAAAATGAAATATTTCATGACCACTTTTCAAAAACCGGTAGGCGCAAAAAACTGATATAACTCACACGTATTTTTTGTAAAGAAAAGTAAACTTGTATTTACCAAAGCCCGGCCACGTTGGGATACCGGCAAAAAAAAGCCAAAGTTACTCCCTCTCACAGGGGTCAACGCTTGTACCTCAGGGCAACCAGTTCGAAGCAGCAACCGCCGTCTCTCCAATGTATAACATATAAACGACAGAGTGACGCGACACAAACTACGGAGTAACGTGAATAAGGATTTTTTCATTAATGAAATCGTTAATCTTTGCAACGCAATCGTTCCAGAAATCTGAATCATGTGAATATTCTATTACATTTGTTTCTTTATTGTGGTGTTCGGTGAGAAGAGCCTTTTTGAGACCTGTGAGAAAGAAATAAGCTTCTAACTGAACTCTTTCGTAATCTCTTAAGTTGTAAAACAATCGTTTTGTTCTATTCTTCGTTTCAATTAAGGTATCGTCTGAGATACCGTCAACCTTTCCACGTACAAGAATGCGGTACCCTTTGCCATCCGAGAATAGTTCTTTGGTGAACATTTCAGAATTCCTAGATCTTATACGTATGTTTTGTGTTTTTTGTACCCAATCCAAGTTCCCACTCTCCTTAATATTTCCTCTTTTCATTTGAAGATCTTGTTTCAGAGAACTTTCTAAAACTTGGAGACATTGGTTGTCCTTTAAATTCTCGTCCACTTTAGTTCTACTTACCTCTTCGGAAATAAAAGAAGAATAAGAATCTTTGAAAATTGACTGTTTTGCCTTTTTCTCGACTTCCAGAAGCGAACTGGTGTCGGGGAGTTGCAAAGAGGCTGTTATCTTTTTAAAATCGTTATTAGACAATTTTGCCAAACACCCTTCGGTATGGGATTTTGGAACATATCTATTACATATTTTGTTACTTTTTAGAATCTGATTGATTATATCCTGAATGTTATTGTACTGGTTGTGTCCGGTAAGCTTTGCCAGATCACTTGCTCTGAGAAAGATATCAATCATTTGTTAGTTCGTGTGTTAATAATACTACAGTTCCGAACGAACACATCAATTTTGTGGTTTATTTAAGTTTAACGTCAGCTGCTGAATCTTTTCCCCCGTCTTCTGCATGTCGGTCACGCTGCGCAGCAGTTTCTGAGTCTCCGCTTCCGCCGCCCACCCCTTTTCATAAAACCGTGGAGATCCGCAGGCACGATCGGGTACGCCACGCGCTGGTCGACGACGAGTTGAATGTAGTCCTGCTTGCGCTGCAGTTCGACCAGTTTCGCCTGCGCGGCCACGAGAGCCGCTGTGAGACAGCGAGTGTAGTACCGCTCCACCATGTGACGGTACGCGTCAAATATAGCTTGCGTGGACGCGAACCTTTGCAGGCGCGATACCGGCAACATGTTTCCGACCGTCAGGTGGCTCCTGTTGAGATCTTGGACCGCCTGTCGCAGCGTCGTCGGTCGAAATTTTCTTGCTACGCGTTTCACCGGGTCTATGAAATTTTCAAAAAGACATTAAAAAAAAACAAAATGACCACTCGCCCCACCATGAAACGTCCGGAGAAAAAGACAGACGATCTGATGGACAAAATCAATGCCGTGTCGAGCAAAAAGGCGGATCCGAAAATCACGGAACTGCCCCGTGTGCGGTACCCGACAAAATTGGAAGACATCGCCACCTGCGTACTGCACGCGTTCGTGCTTCACGCGACACAACCCACGTTCAAAGTGCTGTCCATGCGACCCAACCAGTGGCACGTGAACTGCTTCCACGAACCCGGGGAAGAGCGATTGCAATTTCGAGAGTTTGCGCTGTGCGTACGCAGCGTCAAAATGAAGCAGCGCATGTACCACCGAGCGACGTTCGCCAACGTGCGCTTGGTCGTCAATAGTTTGATGGCCGCCGTGCTCGAGGAGCTCGCGGTGCGCCGTCGCACCATGTCCGACCACGAAGAGATCGTGGTGGACGATACGACGTGCAAAATGAACGTATTTCTCGCACCCTGTTCCGACGAAACGCGCTGGGACACGCAAGTCAAGCTGGTACGGGGCAACGACGAGTTCCAGCAGGTGCAACCGCTGGACAGCGGCAAAGGTATCCACCTCACCACGTGGTGTTTCCTGAACGGCGGTGGGTACGTCGAAATCGATCTTACCACGGAGGGAGGGCCCACCGTGCAACGCCACATCGAGGCACCGCCGTCGGCGAAAAGGTTGCTGCCCGAGACCGCGTTGTCCCAGAGCCGTGTTGCCATGCACAAACGAGAGGAAGGGAAGTCGTTCGACAACACACTCGACCAGATAACGAAACACCTCGAAGACCAGCAGTTAGAGTTGAAGAAAGAGCGGACGCGAGAACGGCGCCGGCGACAAATCAAACGCAAGAAGGAGAAAAATCGTCTAGCCCGGACAACGCGTGCCGCCGAAGAGGTCGAAGACACACCCTGAGACCTCGCCTCGAATGTTGCCGTGTGCGCAATCGAGTTCGTGTTCCTCCCTCAGGATTTCCCACACGCGCTCAACCTCCTCCTTGTTTGAGACTTGCGCCATGACAATGCGGCAGCCGCTTTCTTTACGAATGCCATCACCCACGGGTACCAGCGTCACATTCGCGGTAACGTCGCACGCAACGCCGAGTTCATGCAGCGTGCGTACCACGTCGGCACACCTCATGCCGGAACGAGACACGGAAAGTGTAGCCGTAAGCATTTTTTCTCATCGTTGCAAGAATTACACGCGAAGGGCGGTGAACGCGGCCATATGTTGACCGCGTTGAAGAGTAGTAAGAAAATTGGCATTAAAAAAACAACTTTTTTTTGATGCGTGCTTTCGACGAAAACTACGAAAACGCGCTTTATTTTAGAAAATTTATCAAAAATGAAAAATCAGAACTTAAAAAAAAAACTCCAATTCGTACCGAATTGACAAGGTCGTAAAAAATTAAATTTAGTTGAAAAAAAAGAAAAAGGCAATGTAGTCAAAGATTAGATAGTTGTTAAAAATTAAATTTAGTTGAAAAAAAAAAGAGGCAATGTTAGACAAAAATGTAGTGTCGATGTCAATAGTTCGTTTCGAACTTCCGTTGCAGACCAATAAATTTAAATCTGTCCTTCACCCCAAAAAAAATCACATGGCCAATGTTCGTCACCTCGAAGCCGTCGTGCAGCGCATGGCGAATTTAAGTCTTGCCGAGACACGGCAACTGTACTCAACTCTTCGCCTCTGCGAATTCGAGGGTGAAAAAGACGACGTCATGATCGGAAATGCTCTACTACCGGTGTACGGTGTGACGGTCAGTGACATCGGTCTAGCGTATGTGTTGAACACGTCGAGGAGTTCCAGAGGCTCGCGGAAAAGATGATAGTTACCGGAAAAGGTTGTCTGTGACACTGCCAATGTACGTGGATGAACTCGTGGCATGCCAACTGTCTGTGTTGAACACGGGGGTTACCACATGCGGTTGGAAGTTGGTAGGTGGGTTCTCTACGAGGGAACTGAAGTAATTCCATCCTTGCTGTGCGTGCAGAAACCCGGTCGCGTGCATACAAACCTGCTGACACCGCCGCGGACAATCGTGTCGAACATCGTAGTTGCTGCTGTACTCACCGCGGTGCCAGTAGCGCACGGGATTTATATCACAGTTTATCCAGATGCCACAACTTTCGCACAGATACATGGTTTGTTATAGAACAACATATTTTTTTAGTTTGTCTTTCCGCATCCAAAGCAACTGCACGCCACCGCCATGTTTTCCGGATTGAACAGTTGTTGTCCTACGGCGACAATCGCATCGATCGCCGGGGGGACCATTGTTCCCACAAGGTCGAGCACGGCCTGTTTGTCGACGTCGTTCGAAAACTCTACTTCGTTTTCAATGACTCGCACCATAATAGTCAGGACCACGGTTTTTTTGTAGCTTCCTTTACCGTTGACAAGTTTCTGCGCTGCGCACATGAGTGCGGTGGCAAACGTGATGAGGTTGGCCGGGCCGGGATCCTCGTGGTCTTTGATCCAATCTTGCGCAATGGTGTACAGCTGTGCGACAAATGGGTCTTCGGCGTCGACGTCGGACATTTTTGTGTGTCTTTTGTTTGGGCATACGAAAAAAAAATAGGTTTGCTTGTCATTTTTCACTGTTCGGCAAGAACACGGACACATAACCTTTTGTCATGAGCTTGGACGCGTGCTCGCGGTTTTGGGCGACGACCGCGGCGTCGAGGTTGGTGGGTGTCGGGCAGTGGTCGTGCTCGGTGCGCATCCACAGGCTCGGGACTCGCGGGTCTCGCGTACGACAATATGTGATTCGGAGTGTTCTACAAAGGCGGCGGCTCGGGTTCAACACGATGGTCTGTGTGCGTGTGGTCCAACCGTCCGACGCGCCGCGTTTGGCCCGGCGCAGGTGGACCTGTCTGTGTATGTACGTTCCCGAATCGGCGTCGATGTACGGCCGCGGGCTTTTCAACCGAATCGTGCACCACCCGTTCGTACCCACTTCACACACGCCTTGGTTGACATAGTCGGGTCCGAATGCTCTTTTTTCTGACGTCAGACCGCACCGCGCGCTGTCGAAGGATTGTGGTAGGGCGGCCCAGTAGAATGCCACATCACCCTTTCGGAATGTGGTGCGGTTACGCACGACCATGTCGAATCCTTTGGGCCATACCACAGTTGTTGTGCTTCCGGGGAGGGACACTTTTTCAACCCACCTCATTGTTGTTTTGAATTGTACCACAGGGAAAATGTTCGTATCTCCGACCGCGACACGAGTGTCTTACTCTGACAAGATCGAGCACGCGCCGGTGGTCGTGGTTGTGTCGGGACGCGTGGACGCTCTTTTCTTCGGCACGTTATGGTTTCCGTACGACCGCGAACTTCCCGTGAACAGTTCGCAGCGCATTTGCGTGCCCGGTAGCGTTGTGCGAGACTGGTCGGTCGGGGAGACGCCGATATACGCGTGTTGCGTGGCCAGCGGTGGATGTTCGAGCATGTGCCCGGTACCGCCACCGCCACAAGCGGACCTGCTGCACGCCTTGCTTTTCGAACGACCGGTGGGTGTATGGTGGCAGAACGGCACCGACGCGTGGCAACTAATGGAAGCACCCTTTGTGTACTACGACGCGGTGACGCTTTTAGGGTTGCTCAAGCGCTGCATTGCAATTGTGGTGGTATTTGGCGTTATTCTCACTGTGCTCTCGGCACTCGCCGGTGGGTTGCACAAATTGAGCGGACGATACCCTCGATTTACAATGACCATGCATGCCGCCGTGTTGGTGGTGGTGTCTGCCGTGTCGATACAGATTATTGTTGACTTCGACGCACCGCTGACGCGGTTTGCGGCTACGCACATGTTGTTGGAGGCGATGACATCGCCTCTGATGGTGTACACGCCCGAAAAGGAACAGCGTATTCGGCTGGAGCACCACGCGGTAAAATGTTGTCGACTGCCCCACGCAAAGCGACTGACCGTGTGGTTGTACGGTGTGCGAATGATGGTGTGCACACCCGTGGCGGTGTTGGGCATGTGTGATGCCGCGTGGGTGGCCATGGACGCGGAGTTCGATCTGTTGATTGGACTGGCGGTGTGTGTGGTTTTTATGGCGGCAGTGCACGCGGTTGCGTTCGTGACTGGTGTTCACGGTGTGGAGATCCCCCTTCGGCTGAACGACCATACGATTGTTCACGCCGAGCGAAGCGGGAACGGGGGCGGTGTCCACCTCGGTTCTCTGCCCGTAGCATTGCATGGTACCGGGTGGGTGCCCAAGGCGTGGCAGCCTACCCCGTGTCGCGTGTACGGTGCCTCCGTACTCGTGAATGGCGGAACGACCTCGGCGATCGTGCTTTGGGATCTCGGGATCATTCGATACGGGCGAGTCAAGTTGGAACGCGTCGTGTTGTCCAAATCGGTGTACGCGGCCAATGGGACCGGCGACCTCGAGAAAATTGGGCAGATGAACGCGAACGGTGTGCTGCGCAGGGACAACGACGTGTCTGTAGTCAGTCGCGTGTTGGGGTTTATTCTGTGGGTGCATGCCAACACCAACGACGACGACGAGCAAAATCTGAACATGGTGCACAACTTACGGGCTCAATCCCACCGCATGCAGAAAGGGTGTTGTTGTGTGCGTTGTGCCGTGGTGTGGTGGGTCGCAATTGTGGCCTGCCTTCTGGCCTACAGCGTGCTTGTGTACTATGTGTGGGATTCGAGTATATGGTGGATGATGGTGATCGAAACGGTCGGGATCGTCGTGGCGTTGGATTTCGGAGTGTTGGTTACGACGCGAGGAGGAGCGGCGGTTGCACCCACAAAACTGCGAGGGGGTAAAACGTGCCCGCGGCACCACACGACCGTGACAACAACAGTCGACAGCAACGAGTGGGTGTGCGACACGTGCCAACGCGCATTGGTCGCAGAAGAACACGTAGTGTACTGCACCACGTGCGACTGGGCTCAGTGTGAGGTGTGTGGGGTTTAAAGACCTTGTCGCTGCTGCAGTTCCACTTTTGTAAACCGACGTACATGTAGTGTGAACCGGCAGCGCTGGTATGCATTTCCGAGTGACGATGTTTCAGAGCCGAAAGCACCGTTGGTCCACCCCCAAGGCCTGAAATCTTAAAAAAAATCACGCATCTTTTTGTTTCGAAAAATCTTATTATTTGAAATTTCCACCCATTTAATTGAATTTAGCTTTAACTCAAACTATGAAAATCTACAACGAGTCTACTACAAATGCCGCTACTGCCTCGGGTACCACACAACCTGTTAAAAAGAGGAAGTACGATGCTGCTTCCGCGCGCCGTACACGCATGATCAACAAGCAAAGGAAGTTGCAGGGTAAGCCCCCGCTCCGGCGTGCCAGAAAAACCAATCGCATGTATGTCTACTCTGGGAAGTACGTGACAAAAAACCCAAATAAAATTCGTGAGTTCAAAGGTGTATTGGGCGAACGAATGCGTGCATACAAAAAAAATGTGGATGATGGTAAAGTGTCTTCGGTGGGGTGCCATGCCGCGAGCTCGAAAGAAAAAGGTAGCGGTGGAAGCGTCGCACCAAGCGTACGCCCAGCGCCTGCGCGAAATTCCTCCGTCGAGGTTTGAAGAGTTGCGTGATGCTTATTTGTCCACATTTGAAGTGTACAGTACTGCGCAGAACGTGAAAAGGGGGACATCATTGGACTGTTTCGCGGCAACCTTAATGTACGTAGCCAGAGAAAAGGGTGTCGCCGTGGCGGGGGTTACATCAGAGAGGAAGAGTGGAGGGAAGTATATTGTGGGGGAAATCGATGGTTGTCCACGAAGCGAGGCCAAGTGCGTCTATGTAGGCAAATACAATTATTTTTCGGGGAATCAAAAAAGCTTTTTTACTCCCATTTCGAAGGATTATGTGTACATTGTGTAACAAGAAGAAAAAAAACATTTTTTTTTATTTCAACCATATGTCTCCGCCTTCGTCGCCGGGCAATCGTCCCATCTTTGGGGTGCATCCCTCTGGAGACATGCGCCGCACCGCCACAAACAGGTCGAGCACCGACCCACTCCACGTGCCAGAGCGCAATACGCGAAGTACACAGTGCACCAACGGGGAGTTGGAACATCCTTGTTGTTTGTCGGGCACCATTTCGTCCATGGTGGACGCGGAAACTGTCATGCGCACGCGTTCTTTCTGTGACGCGCGGTAACCCCGCATTTTCACACGAGGGGGAAGCACAAAGTTGCCGCCGAAACAACAATCGACAATCACCAACGCCCGTTTACCGGTCCACTGCAGACTCCAGTTCTGCACGAACGCGGCTGATATCTTGTCGGAAATGTCGTTTGGGTCGGCGCACGCATTTACGGGTACGAAAGAGGATGTGGTGGTGCCCTTGGCACCGTGTCCGTGTAAAGACACGACAGCCGTGCCACACGCGGGTACGGCCATCAACGCGCGTACGATGTTTGCAAACGTGGCTTCCTTGTTCAAAAGCATGTGTACCGTGTAATCCTGTGTTTTAAACCAGTTGCTAACGACGTTTGCATCTCGCACCGGACAATCCAGCTGGTCCCAGTGCATGTAGTCGTCAATTCCGATCACAAGGGCGTACTTGTCACCGTCGTTGTGTGGTTGCACGGCAGACGTTTTTCTTCCTCGTCCGCGCATCGTCGTTGCGAGAATTGGACTTGTGGCGGCATCGACGAGTGTCTTGAGCACCGCGTGATTACCGCACCGCGTCGGTAGCGGCCGTGTCTCAATCGAACGCAAGTGTTCTGGATTAACTTTGACGGAAAGGGAACATCCCATGCAGCATATTTGTCGGTGGTTTGTTTTTGTTAAGTCATTTCTATTTTTTTTGTGTACTCACCGGACCACCACTCTCTGGAACGCGCGCTAGAGGCTGCACACCAATACCCAACGCTGCAAACGGTTTAATGTTTTGAATGCTCATGTGATACACCTGCATCAGTGTAACGGAACAGTTGCTTGATCGTGTGGTATTTGTTGCATCTTGGTGCAACGCTTTCGCGATGTCGGTATCGTCTTCCAACACAACGGACCTCGCTCCTTCGACCCATCCGTACCAATTGGCACACCTGTACCGGTACGAGTGAACTTTAAATGTCGTGTTTTCATCGCGGGGGGGGTCGTCCCAAAGACTTCGAAGCCAATTGAATCGCGGCATTGGATTTTTTGGTAGTTAAAAAAAAAAACTTGAACCAACTTAACGACGCCGTCCGTTTCTCGAAAACGTACGCACCACTTGAGGTCTTACGCCCATTTTTCTCCTGCTTTTTTGTTTAGTAGAATCCAACGTAGCATCGCTGAAATGTTCCCTACGGAGTTCGAGTACAACCCCTTCCTGTAAATCGATTTTCATCTGCTGCTGCATTTCTGAACGTTCGTGCTGAATGTCGTTCTGCAATTCTTCGCGCATTTCTTCGCGCATAGTATCGCGAATTTCCTCGTTCATTTCGTTGCGCATGGACTGCTCCAACTTATCGCGAAGCTCCACGCGGAGGCACTCGAGCACTTCATCTTTCAGCTCACCGCGCAGTTCGGCGCGCACGACTGGCATGAGCTCCTCTCTCAGTGTTTGTTGAATTTCATCCTTCATTTGTGCGCGGAGAGTGTCCATCGTACCCGCTGCTGTCGTGGTGCTCTCGTCCGTTTTTTTGTTTTTGCGTTTGCGACGCGTCGTTGTCGTCTTCTTGGGTTTAGTCGCGCGTGAACGCGTGGACTTGCGAGTGGTGGGTTTCGGCTCCTCCTCCTCCTCCTCCCCCTCCATTACAACAACTTCTTCTGTGGTCGTTTCGGCTGCAGCGCTCATGTGTTTTGTGTTTTTTTTGTTGCGGCCCAAAAAAAAAGAAGGATGTCTGTTGAACGAGAACTTTATTCGTCGCGTTCCCTAAACACGTGATCCAAAGTGCGAATCGAAAATTCACGAGGTTCGCCCGGCCGCACGTTCGTCGGCATGTGCTGCGAGAACATCAGTTTCCCGTCTACCACTTCGGGTTGTTCGTTTTCCATGCTGAACCCCTGTGAGAACGGCGCGCGTGGAACCGACTCCATGTACGGGTCCCGGCGTGGGAGGATGCCTTCGAGGCTGCCCTCCAGCGTGTGGTTCAACGCGAGACTGTCCCACCCGCCCCTTCGCTCGGTGGTTTCACGAGAAGGAACATGGACACCGGCCGAGACTTCTTGAACGCCTCTTGACTCGGTCGGCTTCACGAAACGCAGTTGCCCCTGAACGTCAGCGACATCGTCGTGTATGCGCGTGTTTGTCTGCGTGTTGTCGGACTTCCGTTCCGCCCTTTCCAGTGTCGCACCTCTCCCTTCCGTACCCACTGATGCCATGGTGTGTGGGATTGTCGCGTTGCCCGCACCTTGGATGCCGACGCCGTACGTTTGGTCGATGGACCGCGCGGCCCCGTCAGACACACCGCGGTGGGGCTCGAGGGTGACCATGGCGGACGTTTCGACCGCCGCCCCTCGGCGCGCATGCGCGCCTTCCGAAATGACCTTGGACGGGTCCCGCACATCTCGAGGGACGTAGGAACTTTCGGTGGTTGTCCGCTGCTCCGGTAGATCCGTCTCTTGGTTCGGCGTTCGCTCGCGATATTCGAACGGTGTCGAGTTCACGACTTTACCGCCCTGCTCGCCCCTCTTGTCTGCGCGCAGATTTAAATCCGTGTCTCCGCGAGCATCGGCGCCACCCGCGGCCCACGCTTCGTTTTTTCGAAGATTTGTGGCAATCTTGCCCTCGGCGGGTCTGAGAACCTCAATATCCGTGTGTGGCCTCGTCACGTCTCTGCGCACAAATTCGTCTCTGGAGATCGGAGCGGCGTTCTGTACCATCCCGTTGTCGACCATTTCCAGACGACGGTCTTGCCGTGCGGACATTGCGTTCTTCGCAATGTGCCCGCGAATTCCGGTGGGTATGGGATTGGTGTTTTCGCCGAATTCCGCTCGGTACTTGAACGCCGCCTTGGAACCGTTCTGGAGCGCGTGTGTGATGATGGGATTGCCGTCGTTGTTCATGCGGTTGAGCATCATGCCCGGTACGGTGTTGAGCCGCCGAAGACGTACCGCGGACTCTTGGTTGCCGTTGAACGGCTTTCGCACGCGCGCACCACGATCCGTACGGCGACGGAAATCGGACGTTGAGATCGACGACGGCATGGCGGACGCCTGTATCGGCAACTCCCGACGCTTTTCACGGGTTCGGTCTGACATCTGAGAGTCGCGTACGTCCAATGCAACGTGTGAGGCTTCGGCGTTTGGACGGCGGTGCAATTGCACTTTGTCACCCCGCACGCGCGCCGTGCTCCCGACACGGGTGCGTTTCTCGAATCCCGAGTTGACGCCGTGCACGTCGGCGCGCATGGCGTTGTACTCTCTGCCCACCATGCCCGGTACCTCGTTTCTCTCTGGGCGAGCCACGTGGTTGGATCGGTAATTCGAAACGGCGTTCGCGTCGGAACCACCCCGCGCGTACTTGGTGTTTCCAACGCCGTATATCTTAGCCGGGTTGCGCTGCACGTTGGATCTTGTGCCGCGCCCAAGCTCCGTCACTGGGTGTGCGGCAAACCGCCGCGCGTGTACCGACTGGTCGCCCCCCATATTATGCAGGCGCACCGGTTTGGACGTGCGCGGCTGCAGGTTCAACCCCGTGTCTAGCGTCGGGCGGTCGTTCTGCCACGACGCCGAGGCGTGGTTGACGGGAAACCCGTCGCGAATCATCCGGGTAGCCTGCGCACATGTAATGTCGGCCCTCTCCATATTGGGCGCAGCCTGCACGGATGCCACCGCGCCGTACGCTGCTCCGGTCTCGATGTGCTGTTGAAACTTGTTTCTCGACTGGGAAGCAGCCACTCTACCCACGTCCTTCTTCATTTCCTGCTCCAATCCTTCCATCTGTGATACGAGAATGTTCGTGAAGCTTTCTTTTTGGTCCTTGGTGCGTTTCGTGGACCCTCGTTCAACCGCGTCCTGCATGGACGCCGTTGGTTCTTCGTAAACGTCGAGGCGCACCACCGTGTTAGGAGCGTACGCTACGACAGGATTGTTCGCGTGGAATCCGGCTTCAAGGCTCAACTCGCCCGCGGTGTCGGACGTCCAGTGAACAATGGCGCTTCCGGTCGTTGAAACTGCACCGACGGACGTTACGCGCACACGCTTTCCCTCACCGAATATGGAGGACCTTCCTCCGGGAAGCGTCAGATTGCCTTTTATCGTGTGTGTGTTGATCAGTGGCACCGAAAAGTTTCCGCTGCCCGCCGATTCCAAGAACATGGTTGTTCTGCCCACCGACCCGGTGGCCCCGCCGTTTCCCGATGGGATTGTTTCTAAATTTCCCAAGTAAATTTCTCCACCACTGGCCGCAATGGTTTCGGAACTTCCGTTTGCCGTTAGTTGCATTGTTTGGTACTGCGCCGGCAGCATAGTGGCCGCAGTTTGCGCTTTCGACTTGGCAGCATCGGCAAACTGCTGCTGTTCTTCTTGCTTTTTCTTGTTGTCCACCACTGTCTGCTTGGTAGCCGCCTCCTGCTTGGCCTTTTTCTGGAGCATTACGGGTGCCTTGATGCCCGCTTGTTTCTCCTCGGGGGTGTCCGGGCGGATGACGAATCGTTCAGCGTCCCAACTCGAGTTGTCCGAATTCGAAGATCCGAACAAAGACACAGCTAAAGGTGCCAGTACCGCAAGAGCACTAGCCCCCAAAATGGTTGTTGCCATCATTGAATCTGCCTTTGTGATAGCTGTCTATATTTTTTTTTGCGGCTCCCAAACTTAACTTGTGGCCTGTTTAAATCGGCAAATCCCTTATTTAAAATATATTAAATAATTCACGCAGTCTTTTTTAATATTTAGCCTTAAAAAAGCATGAACACGAAGCAGTCTATCCTGCGGTCGGAACTGAAAACGGGGCGTCGGCAGGTCAGGCGACGTAGAAATTTCAATGTTCAAACAATGGTCAAAGTTGGGGCTAAGTGCGTTACCGGTGATAAACGGTACAGCCACAATCGCAAATACCCGCACATTCCCGCACGAGACTGCACCGTTGGCGACATCAGAGCGGGCAAAGGTCAAAGAAAGTACGTGGTGTACAAAGACAACAAGGGCACCCTTCGATGGAAACGCCTACCACAGCCGAAATGCATTACAAATTTGAAGAAAGAAAATGCCATGATGACTTCATCGTTGAAACAGGCAAAGCCAGCGTACAAATCGGCACTGCGAAAGAAAAAAAAAGTAAATCTGTTTTTTCAAATGTTGAAATCGAAAGTGCAAAAGGAAATTCAGCTGCGTGAAAATAAAGAAGATGTAACGTCCATCGCCCAGCGCGCGTTGTCGAAAATAACTCAACTGAAAAAAGACATCGCCGCAAACTCCAGTGCTCTGTCGAAATCATTGTTACTACCCATAGTGAAAGACGCGGAAGACTGTGATAACTACGATGTATTGAGTGGCGAGGCGTTTGCAAATGAGGAGGAAGTGATTCACATGATTGGTCGCAACGGAACGACCTTTGATTGGTGCCTATCGAAAGATTTAATCAAACATTACTGCTCCGAGGAAAACTTATCCAAACCACCCTACTGCGAATGGGAGGGAGCGTCCAACGACTCGGGTCGCGGCGGGGAGTGTGGAGCTCTGAAACTGTTGCAGATTCCCAGTCGAGGTGGGGAGACATGGATGATTACACTAGAACTTGGGAGAAAGCTGCTGGATGCAGCGAACAGCCATTGTTCGCACAATGTGCGTGTGGTGAAATTGGTGCAAGTGGCTGTCGGTTCGACACACCAGTACACGGGAGGTAGCAGCACGTCACACGGAAACAATAAACGCTGGGTGTGGGGCTCCGCGAATCCAGTTTCTTCTTCGTCTACAATCAGGAGTTTGTTTCCTTCAAGCTCAAAATCGGATACACGTTATAAGTTATAAGTTTCCCCGTCCTTTTCTTTGCAAGTTTATCTGTGTGACACAATGCATCCGATGTGGGTCAACATCGTGCGCTGATAATCGTTTATCATTGAAATACTGAACTCGGCCATTAACAGACCAACAATCACATGGGCACAGAGTACAACGTGCACACGAAACGCGTCAAGGAACTGACCAGTGCGGCCACAACACTGTCTCGAATTATGTTGTTAATTCGGAAATACCGTCGTTGAGATCGCTGCGCTTTCTTTTTTTTTTGAAGTATTGTGATTAAAAACCATGTCCTTTGGCACGTCTGGCGACATTGTCGCCTTTTGGTTCGAAACCACCCCCGACATGGACAAATGGTTCATGAAATCCACCGCATTCGACGACGAAATCCGCTCAAAGTTTGGAGACGTTCTCCGCGACGCCGAGCAAGGAAACTGCATTCATTGGCTCATGTCGGCGAACAGTTACGTCGCGCACATTGTGCTGCTGGACCAGTTTTCGCGGCAGATTTACCGGGGATCTGCCGCGGCGTTCCAAAACGATTTGGCCGCGCTCACGTTTGCCAAAATGGGCATGCACTCGTACTATCCTACGCTTAACAAGTACGAGAAAATGTTTGTGCTGATGCCGTTCATGCACGCGGAAAATGCACAGGTACAGGAGGAGTGTGTGCGCCGCGTCCGCGAAGAAGTCGCGTCGGGCGATGCGTTCTGGAACAACGTGCTCCGCCATGCTGAGGGTCACGCCGACGTGGTTCGTCGTTTTGGACGTTTTCCGAAACGCAACGCGGCGCTGGGACGCGAATCTACCGAGGAAGAAGTTCAATATATACACGACACGCCCAATATTCCATATTAACGGAAAAGAAATGATTTCCTCTTTGGTGCGCGGCGCCGAATCGCCTCGGCAACTGACTTGGGACCACGTTGCACGCAAATAACTTGTTCCTTGGCACGGGTCACCGCCGTGTAGAATTTTTCCTTCGTGTTATATTCTTCTCGTCCAACCGCATATATAATGCGCTTGTACTCAGACCCCTGACTTTTGTGCACGGTAATGGCATAGGCCGGTAGCAATTCACACATGGCCGCCTCGCGTCGCGCGGTGTCCGAGATAAACTTGGTCCGGAACCTAATCATCCCAGTTTCGTTGGGAAATTCGACGTCTGCATAATCGTATTCCTCCTGTTTTTTTTCCTCGTTGATCATGGTCCCGATGCCAACTTTCGTGACGGTACCGACTTCTCCGTTACTCACAAGCATTTTCACATCACTATTTGTTTCGTCAAGAACAGCGTCGTTCTCAACCGGAGTTGGGTTTCCGTTGTTCTTCTTTGCTTTTTTGTTGCCAAACGACTCGGAAATCGTCATCTGCCTTTTTTTCCCAAGTTGGCTGCTGCTGCTGCTGCTGCTGCTGCCGCCGTCGCTAGACCCGGGAAGAGCATCGTGGTCTTTGGCCACCCTGTAGTAAAAATTGTGGGTATTTATGACAACTTCTCCCTCGCGAAATTGGTATTTTCCGCTGTTGCCGCTGCTACTTCCACTGCTAGTTCGGTAAGCGGCCGCCGCGAGTTCGACACCACGAGTTTTCGCGCATGGGAGCGGGCAAATAACATCGCGCAACACAGTGTTCGCTTTTCGACCAAGGTTGTTAACGTCCACCAAGACCTGTGGCCATTGCCCCGTGCTAGAATGTATATGCATTGCCTCTTCTTTGATCGTGTTTGCGATATCGTCGTATCTCCAAGAGGTCTGTGTGACCATATGAAATGCGTTGTCAACAAGTGTAATATTGACTTCTCCTTTGCGGATTTTCTGACCGTTTTCCGCGATAATGCCACCGCTACCGGTTCGATAAATCTTGGTTAATTCCGTTCTGGGGAATGCTGTGTTTTCCAACAGGTCTTTCAAAAGTCTACCCGGACCAATGCACGGGAGCTGGGCGACGTCTCCTACGAATATCAGTTTCGTAAAATGATTCCGACGCAAGACACCCAAAAGAATGTTCTGTTGTTGCATAGACTGCTCGTCTAAAATCAACGCTCCTGTGTGTGGGGTGGTTGATTCCGAATAATACAATTTGTGCGTCGTGAACGCGTCTCTGCCCGCCAATTCGCCAAGTCGCGAGGCCGCCTTGCCGGTAGGCGCAGCGAGCGTGATCATAGGCATGCGTGCTGCCAAACAGTGGACAACGACTCCGGTGACGGTTGTTTTGCCGGTCCCGGCGCCCCCAATAAGTACGGACACCGGGTTTTCGACTGCCATGCGAACAGCGGAGCGTTGCGTTTCATCAAATTGGTCGAAAACTTCTCGTTGTGCATAAGGAATCATATTCGGCTGGAAAGTGGTTCCCGCACCCGTTGCTGCAATGGCATGAATGCTGGTTGCCAGATTCGTTTCGACCGTGGCGTCTTTTTGCAGAGCCACAAATTCTCCGCGCTGAGCAAACTTCTTCCAAAACAATGCTTGGCCTTCCCAAAGGGCATTTGGAAGTGCGTCTGTCAGAGCCTGACGCGGAACCCAATACGAGGACGCGTATTCTTCGCCACCGTATTCAAATTCTTTTTTGAGTTTGGACATAACACGCTCCACGCGCCACAGCTGCCACGCGTCGTACAAAGCCATCACTCTCTCTCGCTGGCTCAGTTCGATGCGTTGTTTGAACACACTCTCGTTTTCACGCCGACGTTGAAAAAACAAAATTGATCCTTGAGGGATGTTGGCAGCGTTCATCTCGCCCAGATGTTCAACGAAGAGTTCGGGGCGATTGTATCTTTTAATTCGGAAATAATGAAACGCTCCGTGGTCAAAGGCGGCGCACAGGGTCCCGCGCTGTGGCTTCGGTTCCCTGTCCTTTCCACGCTCTCCGCGCGACAGATAAAACATAGTGACAGTGTTCGAGTCCAGCAACCACGCGTCCATTTCTACGAGTAGCATGTAGCGAACCAATTGAATGCGGCATGCCCAACCAATCTCTTGCTGTAGAAAATGCAGGTCGTCGCCCACTAGCAGCGCAAAGGGGTTCTCTTTGATCTGATTCCAAGAGCTCCGAACCAACCTCTCCCCCTCCGCGACCTCGCTGGGCTTGCATTTCCGCACCATCTTCTGTTTCAACTCGGCAACCAAGCCGCGCAGTGTTAAAGCCATTATAGTGAGAGGTGTTCGAGGTGTTTTTTTTAAAGGTTTAGGCGGGGGAATGAAAGGTTTTGAATGAATGGTGTAGAATTTAAAAGAATATTTGACGCGCAGGTTCCCGCCGAGATTTTTAAAACGGAAAATCACGCATGATTTTTTTGTGTTTTTTTTTCAAATTCACCGCCACCCAGCAAAACCCCCATATATACACCATACAAAAACATGTCTGAACCCAAGAAATGCGTCGCCGCCGACCTCCAGATCGGCGACAAGCTGAGCACGACCGTCTACTACACGGTCCGGGCCAAGCAACCGGGTAAAGTGCAGGTCGTGGACGAAACCGGTTCCACGCTGTGGATTTCCAACTCCATCATCGAGCGCGAGTCATTCACGGCCACCCAGTTCGAGCAGGAAAAAAAAGTCACACGCACCGAACTCGTCCACAAGCTTCAGTACGCCGGAGACACGCTGTTCCAAGTCAAATTCAAAAAGAAAAACGGCGAGGAGCGCGCGCTGGTTGGCAGACGTGTGCCGGGTTCGTCCGACACCGAGTTTGGTCGCACCGAGGCACTCGAATCGCTGGACGGATGCAAGCCTCAGAAGCGCCAGATCGATCACCGCACCCTCGAGGAAGTGACCATTCGTAGAAAGAAGTACAAGCTCAAGTAATTTCAAGTGAATTTCTTGCGCACTTTGGGGCGCACTTCCACGACAACAATATCCGGCGGTTTGTCCCAAAATTTGTTCGAAGAATCGTTGGACGAATCGTTGGACGAAACGTCTTCGTCGTCACCGTCGCAATTGCAACATTGTTTCCACCACTGCACCTCGCGGGCAATGGACAGTCCCATGGGTTTTCTACCAAAAAAAATATTTTTTTCAATTGTGTTTACGGCATACCGCCATGTTGTTTGAGCGTGAATTTGAAAATAATACCGCGTTCATTTCCAACGTGTCATTTTCGATGACTAGCCAAAAAACACATGCGCGGAAAATGTGAGTTCGGCACGTGCAGGTGTGCGTGTTTTGACAGATGTCATGCCCAGTACGTCCGATGCGTCTGCGGCCACGGCAAGGTTTGGCACCAATTAAAGCACAAGACCAGTGTACACCAATTTTTAAGTTCGCGAGCATCGATTCATCGGCCCCGCTACGTGAGCGACATGCTTTGCATACCCACCGTCTGGGCCGTACCGGTCGATCCAACCGCGCCCCCGTTGCCCGAACCGCACGAATCATACGAACCGAGTCGATTCTGCGCAACCGTAGACGAACTGCCGTTGTAGAATAAATTACGGGGATTCACATTTTTTAAAAGGTCCCCAGTAGACGAGGAATACCAATGCAACGGCGAAGGAAAGGCCGAACACGGCGCCCCTGCGACCCGCCGACTGTTTCTTGAGCACGCGCTGTTCGTGCGTCATCGAGTCGCGGAACGGTGTGCCCATGCGCGACGTGAACAGAAGGTACCCTGCCGAGGCCAAAATGTACGCACCCATAAGGTACGCAAGAACGACGGGGACCGTGCACTTTTGCATCAAGAGGTGAGTCGAAGGAGGTGGCGACATTTTCTTTTTTTTGTTTCTTGGGACAACAAAAATGAGTCACCGGGACGACCATCTCCAATGCGTTCACGACTGGGGAAATGTCGCTTTTGTTTCCATCGGTCGTTCGCCTCGACGGATCGAACGACGGAGCCCTCACAAATGCCATCGCCTTTCACAACCATACAACGGACAATGTTGAGTTCATCGCCTTCGGTGACATCAAATGTGACAGACGTGCTCCCTGTGCAAATTGTGCCACAAGCTTCATCCTCCGGAACACCAAAGTTCAGCACCCAGTCTCTTTGGACTCAAACTGTGAAATGCTTCGGGTCACCATTGGTGTAGACTTCAAAATGTTTGTGGACATGCACAGGTTTAAAATGTTTGTGGACATGCGCAGGTGTAACATCAGAGTATGGGATACGGCCGACGCTGTGGATGCACAGCGGACGATAGGTTCCACCACAAAGTGCACGTTTCAATGCGACTAAACCAAAATATTTTTTGTGACCTGTTTGTTTACTCGACATACATAAAATTATTTGTACCCCGCACGACAACCTCACAGGATTTCTGCTCCACGGGTTCACAAGCTCCTCGAGCGCCACATCTCAGACAACGACATGATCTTCCACGGCATGACGTTTTAGCCACGCATCTCTTTCTCCCTTGCCGTCTGCACCAGTGAACGTGTGCATCGCATGCTGCTTGTACAACCCACGTACAGATTTGCCTGTTTTTAACCAGCTTAACCCTTGATGTTTCAGCCAACGCCTCGGGTCTTTAATTCCTGCATTGATACGAGCTGTAAGTTTCTGCATCGAAGTACCCACAAAGATCTGTCCTGTTGGAGCCTCGACGATATAGTAATTTCTTGCCGTCGCACAGGTGGTAGTAGCGTCGGTGGTGGACATGTTGTTGTGTTTGATTTACAAAGGTGTACTAAAATTTCAATCAAAATCGCGGCAACATTTTTTTTCTTTTTTTTTTTCAAATTGTCTGTCCTTACACATTTGGAAAAAATCTTAAAAATTTCATGTTTTTTTACATTTACGTACGGTTATGTTGTCAAAGAAGGCCGACTCTTCTGTGTTCCCCCGATCAATTCTGTGGGTGGCGCTTTGGTTTGCTCCAACGCTGTCTCCTCGCACTTCAACTGAGCCTCCTGCACCCGGCGCTGGTGTCGCGCAAAGCACGGCGTGTCGGTAGAATTGCAATTGTGTTTTTCGCCCATGGTCACAGCGTAACACTCGTCCAGTACCACTTGAATTTCTTTGAGTTTTTCCGTCATTCTTTTTTTTTATTGACCTAATGAAAAAAGATGTTGCAGGTCATTGTGGAAGCACTTCGCGCAAAAGAGAAAAAAGCAGGCCATCGGCTACTGGTCGAGCGCCGAAAGTTAAATATACTTTTGAAAGGAGGAAATCCGACAACGAGTTCGACAACGATGGACGCGGCCGTAGGGCCCAAAGTCTACGAAAACACGTGCACACACGGCGATACGGTCAATTGTAGTGAAAAAGAATGTTACTACAGCGGCACCGAGAAATGCTGTGAGATAAAAGACGGGCTGCCCGACGACAACAATTGCCGCAGCTCAAATTTTGCCAGCATCACCGCGCAAAAATGGAACGACGCAGTGGAGACTGCCCGGAATGAAATAAAAAAGACGGTCGACGCTGCAATGAAAGCAAAACTCGCCAAACAGTGCATACCGTGTCTGAGCACGCACGAAGTTCACGGGCATAAAACGGGCATTAGTATGAAAGAGTGGGAGAAACTCGACTGCGATGAGTGTTTGGACAAAGATGGAGACATGGACAGCGAAGGCGTCGAACGATGGGTCACGTTCCGAGAGTACAAGAAAAAACGATCGGAGTGGGAGGCGACCATGGCCCATCAGCGTGAAGAAGGGAAACAGCGCAGCCAAACGTGCAAGTCACTCAACATCAAGGGCAATCTTTGTGTCGGGAAATCGTTGGAACAGCTCATGCAACGCTGCGCAAAAAACAACACGTCAATCTCGATGCAGGACATTAAAAAGTACGCCAAAGACTTCAAAGTGTACGACAACACTGATGACGGAGTCTTGAAACAACAAGAGTTCATCGACGTGGTGCAAAAACTTTACACAGACATAGGATACGTGAAAGCGCGCACCCGTGCCATTGAAATTATGCAAACGTGGGGCAACCCGTTGACGTTTGAGAAGTACATTCAGTGGCGTCACCAGTGTCCGAAGTAAACGCGTTCCCAGAACCCATCCTTTTTTAACATATTCGGAAAAAAAACAGATGTCTCGTTTTCCAAGGTGGAGTTATGCTCTTTCCCTCACACATGCGGCAGTGCAAAGTTTGAAAACAGTACCCTTCACGCTGCAGTTTGTATTCGTGGACAAATTGGATCCGTGTATGGTCCCTGACCCGACAGTGTACCGTGAATGTATGATCCTGTTTCTCGTGTACATTGCGGTGGACAGCTTTGCGAACTGGGACACGTTGGGGAAAGCGTACCAAACACACCATGTTCTGACAGCATTTGCCATGTCTTACAACGCCCTGTGTGGTCCCCATGCGCTGGGCATGTGCGTGTTGTCAAACGAGATATCCACTGTATTTCTCTCGGCCAAAGCTCTCCTTCCCAAAACACACGCGCTGCGGCCGTACGTGTACCAATGTTTTGGATGGTCCTTCTTCGTGTTTCGGGTCGTGATCAACTCTCTACTCGTCGCGCACTGTTTCCATCTCTCCACGGACAGCTTCATGCTCATGCTGTCTATTTGGGGTCTCAACATATTTTGGTTCACCAAGGGAATGTGCCGTTAATGTCACGAGAGGGTCAGCGAAGGACACGCGCTTTCTTTTTTGCGAGGGCACGAATGCAGGTGCTTCACCGGTCGCCAGTAAAGCGTGGAGCTCCCGCGTGAGCCTCTCTACGGTGGCCCTTTCTTGGGCGAGGACCGGTGAGATGTAATCGAGGTGCAGCACGCGGCGGTGTGCGTTGCTCTGTGCCGCAGTGTAGCGAACCGAAAGCAACTGTCCTTTGTCCAAAATGCGAGTCACGTCCGGCGTGAATTCTCGGGCGACGTACCCCAGATGCCGATTCTCTTGATCGACACGCACCACTTTGATGGCGTTCGGGTCGTGCGGGTTTGTGGGTTCGGGAAGAAACGCGTACATGGCACTCTCGTTGTTCCATCTGTACACCGGGTCGGTGTGGGACATGCCGACGCAGTGAACGACACAGTGGTTCGTAGTCATTTTTCTTTGAGTGGTTAAAAAATGGACCTAAATTCAAAACAACTTTTGACACACTTTAAACAATTGAAACAACGTATTTTCCCTTATTAAACCTCCAGCAGAACAGAAAAATGCTTCGAATTGTGTTAATATTGCATTTTTTAATGAAAAGAGCCCCCAGTATAACTGCACCCAAGCAGTCCTTTGTTGATGCTCTGGATAATACAATAAAAAAAATACGGAGGGGGCAGGTCTCAGGGGGAGTCTGCTGGAATATCGTATCTTACGTCTTTGCATTTGGTACTAGCGATGTTTTCGCAGAAAGTATCCCATGGCTTTTCCTTACAGTACTTATCCTCTATATATACACATGTTCTACAGTCACTTTCAATTTCTTTGCAACAGTCTTTATTGAATTTGTTGTTGGATTTGACACACTTCGGAGCAGTAGTACACTGTGCCCCGTCCCATACAGGAGGACGACCGGCAGTACCGCAGTCCGATGCTTGGTAGGCGCGACACATGCTGCTCTGATCGTCCCACACGGGAAGACGACCATCAGTACCACAGTCCGATGCATCGTAGGTACGACACGCTCCGTCTGTACCGAGCACGGGCGTGGGAGCGGCGCAGTCGCTGGGTTTGCGGTCACGGCACCCATCTGCGCCCGTCACGAACACCTGTGAGTGCAAGCAGTCCGATAGCTGCCACAGTCGGCACGTTTTCGTACTGTCGTCCAGTTTGGGTTTGGCGGTGCCGGTGCAGTCCGATGCTTCGTAGGCGCGGCACGCCCCGTCTGTGCCGAGCACGGGCGTGGGAGCGGCGCAGTCGCTGGGTTTGCGGTCACGGCACCCCGCTGCGCCCGTCACGAACACCTGTGAGTCCAAGCAGTCCGATAGCTTCCACGGTCGGCACGTTTTCGTACTGCCGTCCAGTTTGGGTTTGGCGGTGCCGGTGCAGTCCGATGCTTTGTAGGCGCGGCACGTGCTG
>Ga0114997_10000342_pt1 | contig 37490 bp, 28 predicted proteins | sample ArcticOcean_MG_C_2_FD_87045 | JGI IMG/M metagenome (GOLD analysis project Ga0114997, IMG submission 87045) | Marine microbial communities from western Arctic Ocean - ArcticOcean_MG_CB4_136 | ecosystem: Environmental > Aquatic > Marine > Oceanic | place: Arctic Ocean: Canada Basin | collected... | reverse complement strand
TTTAATATTTTTATTTGTTCTTTTGAACCAACTCATTCTAAGGGAGTTTAATCTAAGGTATTGATATTATTTAAATCTTCAAAAGCCTTAATCAATCTAGCTTTAAAAGTTTCCTCACCTTTTCTTAACCATGCTCTAGGGTCATAGTATTTTTTATTAGGATTTTCTCCTCCTTCAGGATTACCTATTTGAGTCATAAGATATTCTTTTCTTTCAATCATATAATCTCTTATACCTTCAGTAAATGCAAATTGAAGATCAGTGTCTATATTCATCTTTACAACACCATAATCTATAGCTTCTCTAATTTCTTCTACAGATGATCCTGATCCACCGTGAAAAACAAAGTCAAGAGAATTCTCAGGAACATTAAACTTTTTTGAAACATATTCTTGGGAATTTTTAAGAATTTTAGGAGTTAATTTTACATTTCCTGGCTTGTATACTCCATGTACATTACCAAATGCAGCAGCAATCATAAATTTATCACTAACTGATTTAAGTTCAGAGTATGCATAAGCTACTTCTTCTGGTTGTGTATATAATTTTGATGAGTCAATATCTGAGTTATCTACTCCATCTTCTTCTCCTCCAGTCACACCAAGTTCAATTTCTAGAGTCATATCTAGATCTGTCATTTTTTTTAGATATTCTTTGCAAGTAGCAATATTTTCTTCAATAGGTTCTTCAGATAAGTCAATCATATGTGATGAAAACAGTGGGTATCCATTTTTATTATAAAAACCTTTTCCATATTCAAGAAGTCCATCTATCCATGGAAGTAATTTTCGTGAACAATGATCTGTGTGAATAATTACCTTTGAGTTGTAATAGTCAATAGTTTTGTGAATATGATATGCCCCAGCAATAGATCCAGCAATAGATGTGTTAAAATTTTTACTTGGCATTCCTTTTCCGGCTATAAATTGAGAACCTCCATTAGAGAATTGAATTATCACAGGACTATTTAGTTCAGATGCTGTCTCAAGCACTGAGTTTATTGTGTTCGTACCAGAAACATTAATAGCAGGAAGAGCAAATTTCTTTAGCTTTGCTAGCTTATTTATTTCTTGATTATCTTTTCCAAAAATAAAATTGTTTTTCAAAATGAGTGTTTGTTAAATTTTGTCAAAAATATTAAACTTATTCTTAAAAAGGGTAATTAATTCCAATATTAAATACGGCCTTATTTAGACTAAAGTCTGTGAACCATCTATTAGTCTTTTCTTTGGCAGGATTGTAGGTTTTAAAAGCAGTGTCAAGTCGAAGTACAAAAAAATTGAAATCATATCTTAGACCAATCCCTGTTCCAATTGCTAGTTCATTTAAGTCAGATAAATTATCAAATGTCATAGACTCATCATCAACATTATCATTTACATTCCAAATATTACCAAAGTCAATAAAAAATGCTCCATTAAGGTTACCAGAAATTTTATTTCGATATTCCAGGTTAAACGCAATTTTTAGATTTGCTTCGTTAAATTCATTAATACTATTGCTACTTCCTGGTCCAAGCTTGTATGCTTTCCATGCTCTATTATCATTAGATCCCCCGGCATAATAAGATCTTGTAAACGGAATATAGTTTGAATTACCGTAGGGTATTGCAATCCCTGTAAAAGCTCTTAAAGCAAAAACATCACCATTATTTAAAAGAATATGCCTTATATAATTTACTTCTGCTTTGGTATATTGTGATGGCAAAATATTTGATATTTCAACTTTGTTATTTGAGTTTTGATTTCCTCCTCTAAGTAATTCATTAAATAGGCTTCCAACCATTTCAAACTTTATTCGTAGTTGAGAAAAATCCTCATCTAAGAAATTTTCTTGAGTATTACGGTTAATTGAAATAGATGATCCAACTATTAAATTATTTTCAGTTAACCTGTTCTTCCTTTCTAGTATTGAACTAACATTTTTGTAAAAATCTGTTCCTGAATCTAATGTTGTCTCATTATTAAGTACTTGATTAATAAAAGTATCTGATCCTTCAGGAATAATTAAGTCACCATTTTGATCAATTGTTGACTGTTCTAGATTATAAAGAGATGATATATAATTTAACTTATCATAAGAATTCTTATAAACATTAAAATAATTGGATATATTTTGATTATTTACGTATTCAAAGTCAAGTAGTTTAAAATTTACTTTTGAGTATTTTGATGGGTTCCAGTTTACTTCATAAATCCCACTATAATATTGTTTGTCTAATCCTATATTTTTTTGAACGGTTGATCCAATAATTATATTTGTAACTGGAATCATCTCTTTTCTTATTAGCCTATCTGTTTTAAAAGGCAGGAATGCTCTTGGAATTCTTAAATTTAGATTTCCTCCCAATTCAAAAAGATTAAAGAAAGAGTCATTAGGATCACCAATATCCTTTGATGCTCCAATAGAATTATTAAGATTAAATGAAAGATTTTCAGTTCCCCTAAAAACATTTCTAATATTAAAATTTGTACCAAAAGAAATTCCAAAGTCCTCAATATTGGAATGTGTAAAATCAAGATCAAATCCTAAACTAAACCTATCTCTTGGTAAAAGGTATATTGAGGAAGAAAGAGAATCGTTATTCTCTTCTAATATAATTCTTGGATATTTAAATGCTCCTATATTAGAAAAATATCTGGATGTAAGTAGTTTTTTATCTTCACTGTAATTTTCTCCTTTGTTAAAAAATATAGGCTCTGTTAATGATTTGGTTGAATAATTAAGATTTCCTTTTGAAAATATTTTAATACCCTTAAAATATAGAGAATCAGTATAGGAGTCTATGTTTGATAATTCATCTAATGATTCAACATAAATATTAATATCATTTATTTTTCTAATTTGATATACGTCCTGTTCATTTGGATTTTTAATACTTAAGATTAATGGAATTTTTTTATTAACTCCACTACTATCAATTAAAACATTATAGTTAATGCTTCTTTGTTGAAAATCGTGAATGCCATTATTTTTAAATAAATTTACTAGTCTATCCCTTTCTAATATTAATTTATTTATAGAAAAGTTTTCTTCCTTTTTTAAAATACTTTGAGCTCTATTAGAGCTGATTAATGAATCTATATCTCTAGAATTAGTATTTATTGAAATAGAATCAATTAAATATCTAGTGTTTTTGGTAACACTATATTTAATACTAGCTTGATTATAATTTAAAATTGTATCAGCAGATACTTTTGAGTCAAAGTAACCCTCGTTATTATAAAACTGTTTTAATCTTGATATATTTTCATTAACATTAGTATCTGTAATTTTAGTAGGCTTTTGTCCCAAATTCTTTAAAAACTCACTAAATGAGTTATTATATTGTTTAAGTTGTTTTATTTGTTTTTTTGATAATAGTCTACTAAGTCTTTTATATCTATTAGGTTTTTCATATAACCATTTCTCAAATTTTTCATCAGGATTCTCACTTGCTAGATTATATATAGACAAACCAAGTGGAAAGCCAAAAACTTTATTAGTAGGTGAGGTAGGTTGAATAAGTAATTTAACAGGATCTTTTTTAATGATACTATCATTAACCTCAAAAATATTTTCAATTAAAATTGAATCTTCAAAATTTTGATAAATACTTGAACTACATCCATTTACAACTAATATAATTGTAAATAAATAAATTAGGGAAAGATATTTACTTGAAGACAATTTTTGTTTTTTACTAAATTACATCTTTTAGCTTAAAAACTTCTTTGTCTTACTAATTCAAATATGACCGCTGAAAAAGCCACCGAGACATTTAATGAGTCAATTTTTGTACTTATAGGAACTTTTACTACTTCATTAGATAAGCCTATTATACTTTTTGAAATCCCTTTATCTTCAGATCCAAGTATAAGACCTACGGATTTCTTGAAATTAGTTTCATAAATTGTTTTATCTGCCTTTTCTGAAAGACTAATTATATCAACATTTATTGAGTTTAAATATAAAATTGCATCCTTTATGTTGCTTACTCTAGCTATTGGTATTTTAAAAACTCCTCCAGATGAAGTTTTTACAACATCAGCATTAATAGGAGCAGAGTTACTCTGGGAAATGATTATTCCGTCTATATCAGCTGCTACACTAGTTCTTATAATTGCTCCAAAGTTTCTAGTATCAGTTATACCATCAAGTAATAAGTAAGTTTTTGGTAATTTTTCATCAAATGTTGATGAAATTAAATCTTCTATAGATAATAATGAAACTGGTGACAGTATAGCTACTGCACCTTGGTGGTTTTTATCAATGTATTTTCTAAATTTTTCTTTAGGTACAAATGATGATTTAATATTTTTTCTTTCAAGAAGAATAATTAACGTTCTAAGCAAACTACTTTGCGAAGCGTTAGTCTTTAATAGGTATACTTTTGAAATTTCTTTTGAGGCTTCTATTGCCTCAATTATACTTCTAATACCGTAAATTTCAATCTGATTTTCCATATAGACATAAAAAAAAAGGAGGTTTAAAAAACCTCCTTTTTATTAAAATAGTTTTATCAAATTTACTGACAAATATTCAGAGCTTTAAACCCTACTGCTGGACTTGTTCCGTCCGATAAAGCAGTTTGGCTATTACCTCCACTTAAGTTTGTCCACTCAACTTGATATGTAACTTCACTATCCCAATCACCTGAAGTGAATGCAATACCAACTGTTGAAGCTGATGCAGGAACAGTTATAGCTTTAGAGACATCAGAACCAGTAGCAAAAGTTACTACTGTTGTTACTCCGTCAACTGTAAAGTCCACTGATGCACCATTCCAACCATCACCATAGCTATCTTGACCATTAATGGTATAGATACCTGCTACAGATCCAGTGTTGTTTGCGTCAAATCTACATCCAATAATTAATGGATATAAGAAAGGTGATCTAAAATATGACTGAGTCATAGACCCAGTTACTGATGATCTTGAATAAGATTTTCCATTAGTAAGATTTAATTGAAATCTTACATTAACAACATCGTTTCCACTAAAGTTTGAGATACCCATGGCACCTAAAGCTTGATTTAGTGAAAGAGATACGTCAAATCTAGGAAGTCCTACAGGACCATCTATCATTTCTGATCTGCTTATAGTTGAGTAAAGCATTTCAGCACCTGAATTGTATGATAAATACATTTCAACATTTTGAGTCAATGCACCCGATTCTGGGTCGTGTGGCTCAAATGTCCAGTTTACTACTGAAGTACCAGGTGTTGCTGCTTGAAATTCACCAGTCTTGGTAATTTGTCTAAGCGCTGCACCTTGTTCATACTCACTAAGCATGAAGTCAGTCATCATCTCGTAACCACCATATTCGTCAGAAGAAAATTCTTTTGAACATGAAACTACAAGAGCAATTAAAGTTATATATATAAATAATTTTTTCATGATTTTATAGTTTTAGTCGACCGCTGGTCCGTTAGAGTTCCAAAATACTCTACCTGAAACATCAGATTTCTGATTAACATTAGAGTTATTAGCCGCAAGGTTTTGTGGATACCACATTGAGACAGGGAATTGCCCTGGATCAGGTTCAATCATCGGTTGAAGATTTTGTGGATAACCATTTCTTCTGTATGAATTATAAGCATCGATACCGTTACCTCTTTGAGTCACCCAAAATTCTTCAGCCCAAAGCTCAAGCTTAGCGCCTAAAGAAGATGCAGCAGTCCATTCAGCAGCAAAGTTCGCTATATACGAATCAATTGTTGCAGCGTCCATTGCAGGTGCTCCTGTCATATCATCCACTTTATTCATGTGGGATCTAATACCAGCAAGAGTTTCTGAAGTTGGATCTCCACCTGTCATAACTGCAACTTCAGCATTCATAAAATGCATCCATGAGTTAGCAACAATAGGAGTAATTCCATTACCACCTTGACCATCACCTAAACCTTTAGATGCATAGCTATTGTCATCAAAAGCTCCACCTGATGGGTAAATACCCATAAGTGTTCTTTTGAATCCATCTGGTGGAATACCTTCATCGTTTCCATGATCTCTTCCCCAATATCCTTCAGTAAGGTTACAATATAGCCCGTAAGCTACTCTGTGAGGTTCAATGTAAAAACCAGGCACACTACATTCAAGACTTACCTCATCAACTGGACCATCTGTTCCAGGAGTTGCAGAAACTTGTCTGTAGTATAAATAGTTAATACGTGGATCTCTCATTCCATTTCTACCAATCATCATACGATTCATTAACCAGTTAGACTGGTAATCACCAGCACCGGTATTTGAATAGTTATATCTGTAGATAGGATGTCTAGTATCAGGATTAATTGCATTAGTACCCCATTGGAATTGGAAATCATCTGAACTATCAGTTATATAATTTGTTATTGAGTTATAACTAGAATAGTCTCCTAAGTTAAGATATGCTCTTTTCTTGATACTATTAGCTGCTTTAATCCAACCAGCTGCATTTCCATTATAGTACATATCGTACTGAGGAGATGCGCCACCTTGACTAAAGTTGTTAATAGCAGAATCAAGCATGCCTAGTGCTGCATTATATACAGCTTGACCTGAGTCAAGTGCAGGGTTAAGGTTCTCAGAACCTAATAATGCTTCACTGTAAGGAACATCACCAAAGTAGTCAACTAGAGTTAACATAGTGTAGGCTTGCATAACCTCACCCATACCAATATAGTATGAAAGGCCGCTTTCGCCAGCAATTATGTTCATTAATCTAATATCCTCCATCATACCTTGGTATGCGTTTTGCCATACTCCTGAGAATGAACTTGGAGAATAAGCATCACGATACATTCTTTCACCACCCAATTGGGCAATTCTAGTTAATCTAGCACCAGTGTCACCCATACTATTTACAAAGAATGCAAAATCTTCTTGAATTCCGTTCATAAATAAGTCTGCACTAGCCTGTGTAGGGTTTAATGCATTTGGGTTTGTTGTTAGATCTAACTCAGTAGTTTCACAAGAGCTTAATACTAGTATACTAGTTAAAGCTAAAATCGAAAGTTTGTTTAAAGTTTTCATATTTTTTGAATTAGAACGTTAATTTTACACTTACACCCATTCTTTTTGCACTAACACCATTGAAGTATTCAAAACCTGAACCGTTACCAACACCAAGACCGGCGATGTTTGGATCATAGTTTGTTCCTTCAGGAGTGTTATAAGCATCATACCATAGGTTGAAACCTTGTGCAGAAATAGAAGCAGATCCAAATGGAGTTGAGTCTAATAACTTTTTAGGTACGTCATAAGTAAGTGAAATTTCACTTAATCTTAGAACACTTGCGTCCCAAGTTCTTAATTCGTCCGGACCTACAATTAGGTTACCAAAGTAAGTTGTTGCATTATCAATTTGCTTATTGTTTGGAGAACCATCAGAAAGAACACCAGGTAATATATATGGTAATTCTCTATCAACAGTATCTGCAGATATACCTCTACCAAGTAGAGTCATCATATAACTTGAGTACATATCACCACCAATTGTAGCGTTAAATAGGAAATTAAATGAAACATTTCCATATGAAATCGAGTTCGCAACGTTTGCAATGAAATCAGGGTTTGCGTCACCAATTAAAGCATATTGATTAGTCTTATAGTTGGTGTCATTGTTACTAGTGTAACTACCAGATGCATCAATTAATGGAGCTCCATCAGAATTTCTTCCTACAGATGTTCCAATCATAGATGTTAGTGGTAATCCAGGAATGGCAGCATTCCCTCTAGTCCCAAATCCAGCATAAACAATTTGATCAGTGTCTTGTCCTAGATCTACAACGATTGCTTGGTTAGTTGTGTAGTTTAAACTAGTACTCCAGTTAAACTTATCACCTCTAATCCAATCAGCGTTAAGATCTACTTCCCAACCAGTTGCACTAATTTCACCAATGTTTGTACTTGTTGAAGTATAACCTGTTGATGGATCTAGTGGTTGAGATATAATAAGATCGTTAGTAGTTCTGTCGAAGTAAGAAACCTCAGCAGAGAATCTATTATCAAATAGATTAGCTTCAATTCCAAACTCTAGCTCTTCAAGTAATTCAGGCTTAAGACCAGTGTTACCTAATGCTGAACCAGAAGTGTTTGTTATTACATCAGCTCCGTCTACTCTAAAATCTTTTGTATCTAAGCTAAGAGTACTTGAAATAGGATATCCCGTTGGGAATGTCGCTGAAGTACCATAACTAGCTCTAATTTTCATGAAATCTATTGGTAAATTACCAAAGTCTAAAACTGAACTTGGTACAAAAGATACACTTGCAGATGGGTAAGTTATAGATCTATTTTCTTCTGACAGGTTAGATACCCAATCAGTTCTAGATGCTAAAGTTATATACAAGTAGTTTTGATAATCTAGAGAAGCCTGGCCAAATACACCAAGGATGTTTCTTCTAGAAGCAAATTCAATTTCTTCCTGAGAATTAAAGTTATAATGTCTTAAAACATTAAATACATTTTGTCCAGTACTTCTAACACCATTTCTATCATAATCTCTTGCGTTAGATGTAGCACCAGCGTTAAATGTCAAAGACCAATCACTATCAAGGTCGTAATCTCCGTTAATAGTTATTTGATGGTTAAAGATAGTAGCAGTGTTATTCCACTTTTCGTAGAAACCAGACTGTGATTCAACACTTCCGTCAACACCACCTTTGTTTTGATAACTGGTGTTATCTTCACTATATACATCATAACCGTATCTATATTGAACGTTTAAGTTATCAGAGATATCATATTGTACTGATGTCCCACCATACACTCTATGAGTTGCTTGCGCATCTTGAGTATTATTAACAGTCCAAAGTGGATGTTGAATACCATTTGAAGATCTATAGTATATAGATGCTCCAGTTATAGGGTGTGCATAAGGTAATTCAGCTATACCAACAGATCTTGGAGTATAGAATATATTACCATATAATGATGAATCAGAACTACCACTACTATATCCCGCAGCAATAGGTGGAGATTTAAAATCAGTAAATGAATAGTTAAGTGTTCCGTTAACAGTAATTTTATTTGATAAAACAGCTCTACCACCGAAACTAATATTGTTTCTTCTTAGAGTGTTACCAGGAGTAAATCCTTCATCATTTAAATTACCATAGTTAACATTATATGAAACTTTACCGTCATCACTCGATCCTCTGAAGTTAACGTTTGTGTTTATAATGCTTCCAGGTTGGAATAAATCACCAACACTATCGTAAGGCTTCCATTCCCATAGAGACTCTTCAGATAATCCTATTAAAGGAAGAAGATCTCTTGAAAGGAACCTTGCATTTAAGTTGCTATTGTATGGGTGTTTTAGAAATCCAGGTTGTCCTGAAGTTGTACCGTTAATCTGAGATTGTTTACCCCATCCTGCTGGTCCACCTTCGTCGAAACTAGGTCCCCAGTTGGAGAAATACCAACCAAAGTTTTGGTTAAAACCGTTACCATACTGACTTTGATAATCTGGCTTCATTGCAAGTTCGTTAGTGAAGTAAGATGTATTTACAGTTACCTCATTTTTTAGAGCTTTAGCACCTGAAGCAGTAGTTCCGGCTTTAGTAGTAATTAATACTACACCGTTTCTACCTTGTGATCCATAAAGTGTAGCCGCAGCTAGACCTTTAAGAACGTTAACAGATTCAATATTATTTGGATCTAGATCTAGGAATCTTGACGAACCATTGTTACCTGAAGTGAAACTTCCCTGTGAGTTAGTATCACTTTGGAAAGGTACACCATCAACAACAAATAATGGTTGGTTAGATGAACTAAAGGTACTTAGACCTCTAATTATAACACTTGTTCCTGATCCAGAAATACCACCTTGGTTTGTTACCTGAACCCCTGAGGCTTTACCAGAAAGAACACGCGCAACATCACCAGATGCTCTGCCTTCGATTTGACTATTGTCAACCTCGGAAACAGCATATCCTAGTGCACGTTTTTCTCTTGTAATACCTAAACTGGTTACGATAACTTCATCAAGTTGATTACCTAGGGAAAGACTCACATTAATGACGTTGCCTGATCCAACAGCTATAGCTGATGTGTCATAACCAACGAAACTGAATTCCAGAGACTGGCCTTCAGATACATTAATAGAAAAGTTCCCATCGAAATCAGTGGTTACACCAGTCATTGTTCCTTGAACTAAAACAGTAGCTCCCGGTAAAGGAAGACCGTCAGGGTCAGAAACAACACCAGTTACTGTCTTCTGCGCAAACGACATTTGAGTCGTTAGCAAGAAAACCACTAGCAATCTGAATAAGCTTTTCATACTTAGTTATTTAGTTATTAATAAATTTTTGTTAAAATTTTCTTAAATTTTTAGTAAAAGCTAAGTTACATCAATAATTAAGAAAAAAAAGAATCTTTTAAAGTTTATTGGAAAAAGATTAATAAAAAGAAGATTTTTCTAAAAAAGGTGGTCAAAAATCAAGAATATGATAAAATTTGTATTAAAATGTTTAATTATTCTTAATTTAATTATAGATTCTCTGCGAATTCAAAAATCTTAACAACAGAGTTTAATTCACTCACTTTTAACTTTTCTGATTTAATGTATTTTTTGACTTTATCAGAATTAGCATTGAAGAATTTTATTATTACTTTTTTACTCTGTTTAATTTTAACAGGAGTATTTCCGTTTGAGCTTACATACAATTCAACACTTTCAACATATCTAGGGGGGAAAGAATTTTCAAGAGAAGTTCTGGCAATCTTTGCTTCCATAAAAGTCTTCTTTCTCTTTAAGTATAATTTATTCTTTTGTCCATCGAAAATATTTATTAAATAACCTATAAATGCATTACCAGAATCAAGTTTGTAAGGAAGGTACTCATATCTTTCCCCGTTAATAAGAGGAATAACATCAGCACTTTTGAGAAGAATAATATCAGTTTCAGCTTGATTTTGGGTATCCGCCATCTCAACCTCATCTCTAAATGCATTATATCTCATAAAACCACTGTCATTTAATTCTTTACCAAAGTATTCTAGTTTTGTTGTTTTAAAATCTTTGTCAAAGTAATGACTTCCCTGAACATTAAGTGGTTGAGGCGTTCTTGAAGATCTATTTCCAAAGTCAATCATTGCTTGTTGAACTTGGTTAGTCATAACCCCAAGACCGTCTTGAGCATTTACAGAAGTAAAGACTAAAAAAAAGAATAAGTAAAATGTTTTTTTCATTTTTAATATTTTCATGGCAAACTTAATATAAATTTTAAAAGAGATTAAATCATTAATGTTTTTTTAACAATAAATTAATTCTTTAGGTAAGTAAGACACTAGATATTTAAAAAAGTTTTAAATATGATTTTGATTAATTCAGCTAAAAAATATCAATTTGATTATTTAATAAATCTTCTAAGTTTTCTTTCTCTCTTATCATCTTTATAGAATCATTATGTATGCATAATTCAGCAGGTCTTAACCTGCTGTTGTAATTGCTTGACATATTGTATCCATAAGCACCTGCATTTTTGAAACATAGGAGATCTCCTTTTGAAATTTTTGAGACCTTTCTTTTTTCAGCTAAAGTATCTTTCTCGCATATATATCCAACTACTGTGTATTCTTCTTTTTGATCATTTGGGTTTGATAAATTAATTACTTCATGATGAGAGTTGTAAAGAGCGGGTCTTATAAAGTGATTAAATCCAGAATTAACCTGGACAAAATTATTTTTTTCAGATCTTTTAATGTAATTAACTTTAGTAATAAAATATCCTGAATCGCTCACAAGAAATTTACCTGGTTCAAAAATAATTTTAAGTTCTCTTCCTGTATTATTTTTAAATTTTTTGTGCTCATACTCTATTGTTCTGGCGTAATCGTTTAAATTAGTTTCTGTATCACCCAAAAAATAGGGAATCTTAATTCCTCCACCTAAATCAATACTTTCAATATTTTTAAATTTAGTTGCTATAGAAAATATTTTTTTGATTCCTTTCTCAAATTGGTTGTTTTTAGTGATGTCACTTCCGGTGTGAATATGAAGGCCAGTTATCTTAATTTTATTAACCTCATCCATTTTAATTAAATCTTTTATAAATTCTTCGGGTATTCCAAATTTAGAATTAGAGTGACCTACGCTTATTTTTTCATTACCCCCCGCATATATTCCAGGATTAACTCTTATGGATATGGAATGGTTAGGGTAATGTTCTGAAAAATCTTTTATTGATTCTAGACTATCAAGATTTATTTTCACCCCTAAAGATTTAGCTTCTATGATTTCAGAAAAACTCACTCCGTTTGGTGTGTAAAGAATTTCATCTTTGTTGAATCCACATTTTATTCCAATTTTAACTTCTTCTATTGATACTGCGTCAAGCCCTATTCCTAGATTATTTATAAATTTTAAAATAGATATGTTCGATAAAGATTTAGCTGCAAAATGAATTTTATAGTTATCTAAATTCTTAAATGCATTTTGAAGTTTTCTGTTCTGACTTTCAATTATTGATAAGTCATATACATAGATTGGAGTTCCAAAATTTGAAGCAGCGTTTTTAAGTTCTTTAATTTTCATAAAACGAATTTACACTCAAATATAAATCTGATTTTAAATAATTCAAATTTTTTAAGTTTTTGTAGTTATATTTGTCGCCATGAATTTACATGAATATCAAGGAAAAAAATTACTAGAAAAATTTAATGTCTGTATTCAAAAAGGGTATGTAGCAAATACTCCTGAAGAAGCTGTTGAATGTGCAAAAAACCTTTCTAATGAAACAGGAACTAAGATTTTTGTTATTAAAGCTCAAATTCATGCTGGTGGAAGAGGGAAGGGTGGTGGAGTAAAAATTGCAAAAAGCTTAGAAGATGTAAAGAGAATATCTTCTGAAATTATAGGCATGAACCTTATAACACCTCAAACTTCTGCAGAGGGAAAATTAGTCAGCAAAGTTCTTGTTGCTGAGGATGTTTACTATGACGGGGATTCAGATAGAAAGGAATTCTATATTTCAGTTCTTTTAAATAGATCGTCATCAAAAAATATGATTGTTTATTCAACTGAAGGTGGTGTTGATATTGAAGCTGTTGCAGAGAATACTCCTGATTTAATATTTAATGAAGAAATTGATCCTGGGATAGGTATTCTTCCTTTTCAGGCAAGAAAAATTGCTTTTAATCTTGGTTTAGAAGGTTTGTCATTTAAAAATATGACTAAGTTCGTTACTAGTCTATATAACGCTTATTCAAAATCTGATGCATCCTTATTTGAAATAAATCCAGTTTTAAAAGCTTCTGATGAAAAAATAATAGCTATAGACTCCAAAGTTACGATTGATGAAAATGCTCTTTATAGACACAAGGATTATGAGTCTATGAGAGATTTAAATGAGGAGAATCCAGTTGAAGTTGAGGCTAGAGAAAATGGCTTAAACTATGTTGACTTAGATGGTAATGTAGGTTGTATGGTTAACGGTGCGGGCTTAGCAATGGCTACTATGGACTTGATTAAATTAGCAGGAGGTGAACCTGCAAACTTCTTAGATGTAGGAGGAACTGCCGACTCAGACAGGGTTGAAAAAGCATTCAGACTTATCTTAAAGGACGCTAATGTCAAAGCTATTCTGGTTAATATATTTGGTGGAATAGTAAGATGTGATCGTGTAGCAGAGGGGATAGTTTCAGCATATAAAAACTTAGATAATATTAATGTTCCGATCATAGTTAGACTTCAAGGGACAAATGCAGATAAGGCAAAAGATATTATAGATAGCTCAGGATTAAATGTTCTTACAGCAATAGGCTTTGATGAAGCTGCAAACAAAGTTCAATCCGCCATAAGCTGACATAAAGTCATTCTTTTTTATTTTTTAACGTCATTTTGTCATTTTTTATCAAATGGTATTCTATTTGAATTCTATTTAATGAATTTATAATTCAAAATGTTTAACTAAAAATAAAATTATGAGAATAGTAAAATATAATAATAATAAAGTTTTTCCATCATTAATGAACGAGTTTTTTAATGATGATTTAAGAATGAATGTAATTAATAATAATCATTCTGTTCCATCTGTTAATTCTATTGAAAATGATAATTCTTTTGAAATTGATCTAGCAGTCCCAGGGATGAAGAAAGATGATTTTACAATACAATTAAATGATAAAGTTCTAGTGATTTCATCTGAAAATACAAATTCTGTTGAGAATAATAGTATGAGTTTGAATGAATTTAATTATTCATCATTTCAAAGATCTTTTATAGTTCCAGAAACTGTTGAACTTGATAAGATTAGGGCTAATTATAAAAATGGAATATTAAAAGTCAAATTACCAAAGAAAAAGGATAGTATTAAAAAGCCTAACAGGGTAATTGATATTAGCTAAAATAGCGTTGTTAATAATCTTTAAATTAGGTGCACATTGTGCACCTAATTTATTTTAATTTATTTTTTAATAAGCCTATTTTATCTCTTAAATCAGCTGCTTTAAGAAAATCAAGTTTTTTTGCTTCACCTTCCATCTCCTTTCTTAGTTCTTTAATTTTAGTCTCTATTTGATTTTTATTATGATAACTCTTAATTTCTTCTTCAAAGTTTTCATAACTAGTACTTACAGTCTCTCCAGTTTGTTCAAAAGTATTGCTAAATCCTTTTTCCACTTGTTTTGGAACTATATTATTCTCAGTATTATATTCTTCCTGTTTCTGTCTTCTATATTTAGTTTCTTCTATAGTCTTATTCATGCTGTTAGTTATAACATCAGCATACATTATAGATTTTCCATTAATATTTCTAGCTGCCCTTCCAATAGTCTGAGTTAAAGATCTATGACTTCTTAAAAAACCTTCTTTATCAGCATCAAGAATTGCTACTAAAGATACTTCTGGAAGATCTAATCCTTCTCTTAATAAGTTTACTCCAACTAAAACATCAAAAATTCCTTTTCTTAAATTCTGCATAATTTCAACTCTATCAAGAGTGTCAATATCACTATGAATATAATTGGCTCTAATTCTAGACTTATGAAGAAACTTTGTTAACTCCTCAGCCATTCTTTTAGTCAATGTAGTTACTAGAACTCTTTCATCTTTTTCAACTCTTTTAAGTATTTCCTCGATTAAATCATCAATTTGATTTTCAGATTTTCTTACTTCAATTATTGGATCTAGAACACCAGTGGGTCTGATAATTTGTTCAACAAATAATCCTTCAGATTTCTTTAATTCATAATCAGCAGGAGTAGCACTCACATATAAAACATTGTTTTGTATATCCTCGAATTCCTCAAATTTTAAAGGTCTATTATCTAGTGCTGCAGGAAGTCTAAATCCATATTCAACTAGATTTTCTTTTCTACTTCTATCTCCTCCATGCATTGCATGTACCTGAGGAATTGTTACGTGGCTCTCGTCTATTACCATTAAATAGTCATCTGGAAAATAATCTAATAAACAAAATGGTCTAGTACCAGCTTCTCTTCCATCCAAATACCTAGAATAGTTTTCAATTCCAGAACAATATCCAAGTTCTTTGATCATTTCAAGATCAAATTCTGTTCTTTCTCTTATTCTCTTAGCTTCAATAGTTTTTTCAATTTCATCAAAATATTTTACTTGTTCATCTAAATCAAATTCTATACTATTAATTGCAGATTTAATGCTAGATTCTGATGTCACAAATATCATTGCAGGAAAAACTCTCAAATTATCTAAATCCTCAATTTTATTTCCAGATAAAGGATCTATTGATTCTATGCTTTCAATTGTGTCTCCAAAGAAATTAATTCTATAATAAATATCTGAATAACTTGGAAATATGTCTACAACATCACCTTTAACAGAGAAACTACCTCTGTTTAACTCATTTATTGATCTTGAATACTGACTTTTAACAAATAAAGTTAGGAGTTTTGAAATTTGAATTTCATCATCAATTGAAATTTCAATTACATGTTTTTTAAATTCACTTGGGTTTCCAATTCCATATATACATGAAACTGAGGCTACAACAATAATATCATTTCTTCCTGATAATAGAGATGAAGTTGCGCTTAGTCTATATTTTTCAATTTGTTCATTTATTGATAAATCCTTTTCTATATATAGTCCAGATGATGGAATATATGCCTCAGGTTGATAATAATCATAATAAGAGACAAAGTACTCAACAGCATTATCAGGGAAAAAGCTTTCAAACTCCGAGTACAATTGAGCAGCTAATGTTTTATTATGAGCTAATACAAGTGTAGGTTTTTGTATTTCTTGTATTACGTTTGCTACTGTAAATGTTTTTCCTGAACCAGTAACTCCTTGAAGAGTAACATGATTATGATTAGTATTGAATGAATCAATAATACTCTTAATAGCTTTTGGCTGGTCTCCAGTGGGCTTAAATTCTGATGTTAGTGAAAAACTCATTAATCTATTTGATTATCGTCGTAATCTACTAGATTATCGTCATAATCTATTTGATCATCATCTATTAGTTCGTCATTATTTGTATTAAAAATATCAGAAGGTGAGATTTTAGGGACATCTCCAATTGAATTCAGACATTCATGTTTTTTATCCATCTCAATAGATTCATCAAAATCATATAACTCAATAAAAAAAGTCCAATAATTTAAAAAGTCATAGATAAAAATCAACTTATCACCTTTAGATATAAAAAAATTAGAGATTGGAGTATTATCCATAATCTTATCTTCTTCGTCAATTTTAAAAATTTTAATTTCGTCTAATTGCTCCCAATTTTCATTTGAATGATGAAATGTTGAAATCTCGGATGAATCAAACCCGAATTCACTAGAAATAATTTTACTAAACTCGATGAGGGTTATATTTGAATCAGTAATTATGTCTCTTAAAACATCTTCCTCAACATTTAATATTATTCTAAATTTTAGTTGCATTTGTTTTTAAATTATATAGTATTAAAAAATAAAATTGTAGCCCAATAATCAATGTTGATATTAACAAGTGTATTGGTTGTGATGTAAGTGGAAAATGAAAATAATACATAATTACTCCAGATACTATTTGAAGACAAATTAAGCTATTTATAATATAAATTAGATTTGATTTCAGATCTATCTCTTTAATTTTTAAGTAAATCACACTATTGATTATAATAATTGCCCAAGAGAAACTTCTGTGAAAATTGAAAGTACCTGTTATATTTTCAATCCATTTATTTTTTTCACTATAATTATACATTTCCATCTGCAGATCAATAAATTTCCTTACCTCAGTTCCTGTTAATACTTGAATTATTAATAATATCATTGAAATTAAAATTAATATCGAAATATTTCTTGGAATATTAATTGGCTTTACTGCCCTGGAAATGGCTAAGATTGAAAATAAAATGAATAAAAGAACTATAGCCATTAACATATGAATAGTAATAGTGCTTGCAGTTAAATTACTATCAACTACAGTTTTACCCAGCCATGCTTGAAATAATATTGCTATTAATGATAGAAAAGATAAAAAAGTAATAATCTTCTTACTTTTAAAAAACTTCATCGAATATAGGAAAAGCATCAGAACTGATAATCCCGCTAATGCACCAATTAGCCTATTAATATATTCAATCCATGTATGATAAACATTAAACTTTGAATAGTCATGTTTAGTGTATTTGTTCCAGTTAGACTTATTGAAATCTTTTTTAGAATAAAAATTATTTACAGAATAATAAAGATTTTTATCAATTATAATTATTTGGTTCTTGTTATATTCAGAATTAGGTTTCCATTCTAATTGGGATCTTTCGGTTGGTGGAATTAGAAATCCAAAGCATTTTGGCCAATCAGGGCATCCCATTCCGCTTCCTGTCATTCTAACGATACCTCCCGCAAGAATAACTAGGTAAACTATGATAATTGAAATAAGTGTAATGTTATATGTCTTATTCATTTTTTAAACCTATTGATTCACCAATTTTAAGCATTAACTCAAAAGCTTGATCATAATCATTGATAATTTCACCATCAAGAATTGCATTTTTAATTTTCTCCTTTATCATTCCAATTTCTTTACATGGTTTAATCTTGAAGTGATTCATTATAATTTCACCAGTTATTGGTGGTTGAAAATTCCTTATACTATCTCTTTCCTCTACTGCTTTAATTTTATTTCTAACGATCTTAAAATTATTTTGATATTTTAAAGATTTTTTTACATTCTTAGTTGTTATATCTGCCTCACATAGTGTGAGTAAATCATCCAATGAATCTCCAGAGTCATAAATTAATCTTCTTACAGCTGAATCTGTCACAATATCCTCTGAAATAATAATTGGTCTAGAACTCATCATTACTATTTTTTGAACATATTTTAAAGTTTCGTTTAGTGGAAGGCTAAGTCTTTTAAATATATTTTTAACCATTTTTGAGCCCATATATTCGTGTCCATGAAAAGTCCATCCAATCTTTTTGTCAAATTTCTTAGTAGGGGCTTTACCAATATCATGAAGAAGTGCTGCCCAACGGAGCCAAAGGTTATTTGTATTTTTAGAAATATTATCTACCACTTCAAGAGTATGATAAAAATTATCCTTATGTGTTTGACCTTCAACTTCTTCCACGCCTTTTAATTCAATTAGCTCTGGAATTATTATTTTAAGAAGTTTCATTTTTTCAAGATTTTTAAAACCAGAAGAAGGATTCTGACACATAAGAATTTTATTTATTTCATCTGCAATTCTCTCGGGAGAAAGTATAGTCAATCTATTAGAATTTTCTATAATTGAGTCTTTAGTTTTTTGATCAATATTAAAACCTAATTGACTAGCAAATCTAATAGCTCTTAGCATTCTAAGTGGATCATCTGAAAATGTTTTATTAGGTTCAGATGGAGTTATTATAATCTTCTTTTCAAGATCTTTAAGCCCATCAAAAGTATCAACTAATTCTCCAAACTTATTATTATTTAGTCTTATGGCTAAAGTATTTATAGTAAAATCTCTTCTTAACATATCATCCATAAAGTCACCAGTTTCAATACTAGGATTTCTGCTGTCTTCAGAATATGACTCTTTTCTAGAACCAACAAATTCAATTTGGAAACCTTTAAAGTTTATCATAGCAGTTCCATACCTTTTAAAAATATTGACTTTAGCTTTTGGGTTAATTTTTTTCTGAACGGCTTTAGCTAAATCTATACCTGAACCAATACACATAATATCAATATCTTTCTTGACTGATTTATCAATAATAAGATCTCTTACAAAACCTCCTACTATATATGTCTCAATTTTAAGATCATCTGATGTATCTGAAATAATCTTAAAAATATCATGATCCAGAGAGTTTAGTATTTTTTTTGAATATGATTTCATCTTAATGTTAAAAAGCTCCCATCATCTTGCAACTTTAAAATCCTTGAGGATGAGTGAGAATTTTTATTTTTATCTTGTTTTACTATATAATCAACATTATTTTTAATTCTAGAGCTAATTTCACTAAAATTTAGAGGAATTTTTTCTCCTGATAGATTCGCAGAGGAAGAAACTATAGGCCTCCCTAGAGATTCAATTAAATCTAAACAAAAATCATTGTCAGGGACTCTAAATGCAATTGAATTAGAATCTGCCGTAACATAGCTTGATATTATTTTAGGATTATCAAAAATAAATGTAGTTGGAGCTTCACTAGAAATTTTTTCAAGTTTTTCAACATCTTTAATTGACACATATTCTTCAATCATTTTAAAACTTGAGGCTAAACAAATAAGTGATTTAGAATAGTCTCTATTTTTTATTTTAAAAATTCTTTCAACAGCAATATCAGATAAAGCGTCACAACCTATTCCCCAGATTGTATCAGTTGGGTATAAAACTGTACCTCCAAATTTCAGAACATTTAAAGCATTTATGATTTCGTTATTCAATTTTTAATAATTTTACATGTAAAAGTATTGAATTTAATTCTAAAGACCTTTAATTAAAATATTCAAAAAGTTAGAACCTTGTTAAAAAAAGAACATACAAAATATATTGGTATTGATTTTGGAAAAAAGAGAACAGGTATATCTATATCTGATTTTAATAAAGTTATTTCTTTTCCTTTAGATACTATTGAAACAAAAAATTTAATATTCTATTTGAAAGACTTAATTGTCAATGAGAAAATAGAAAAGGTTGTTGTTGGAAAGCCCCTAAAATTAAATAACGAATTACATGAGCTTGAGATTGATATAATTAAATTTATTAAATTAATAAAATCTATTTTCCCGCAGATAATTATCGAAAGAATCGATGAAAGATATACTTCAAAAATTTCTAGCTTAATAATTAGACAATCAGGAATCAATAGAAAAAGCAGAATGAATAAATCAATTATAGATAAAATTAGCGCATCTTTGATTCTGGAGTCTTATTTAATAAAGATGAATAAATGATACATCCAATCTTAGCATATGGTGATCCAATTTTAAAACTAAAAGCAAGTAAGATTAGTTTGGAAGAAACTAATGATTTAGTCCCTTTAATTGATGATCTTTGGGAAACTATGTATAATGCAAATGGGGTTGGAATTGCTGCTCCTCAAATAGGGATTTCTAAAGCTATTTTTGTTGCAGACTTTTCTTTTTTTAAAGAAGAAGAAAATTTTAAAGAAGAAGAATTAATTAACATGCAACAAGTTTTCATTAATCCTGAAATTATTAATGAAACAGGCAATGATTCTAATTATCCTGAAGGATGTCTTAGTATTCCAAATATTTCAGAAAACGTAATAAGAAAAGAAAAACTTAAAATTAACTTCTTTGATAAAAATCTAGAGTCCCAACAAATGATATGTACAGGAATTATTGCTAGGGTAATTCAGCATGAGTTCGATCATCTTCAAGGAATTCTTTTTACAGATAAGCTTTCATATAAAAAGAGAAAATCACTTAAAGAAGAGCTTAATTTAATTTCAAGTGGAAATATTGAAGTGAAATATAAAATGAGTTTCTCCAAAAAATAGAACTTTATGCACTTTTAATTTTCCTTAATCTCACCTTCCAAAATTCAACCTTTTCATTAATTGATTCAATTTTTGATGAGACATTTTTAAATAATGGATTTTCAATGCTTGAGCTAGAGAAAAATTCTAAATTGTTTTGAAATTGATTTGACTCATCTTCAAGTTCTGATATTTTCCTTTTAATAAACATAATTTTTTTATTAATCTCCTCAGAATCTGCTTTTGATAATTGAAGTTCAAAATCAAAAATTAAATTATTCCTTTCATTTGTTTCTATTTCAAGAGATTTAATAACAGATGATATTTTCTTAAGCATATTATTATTAAGAATTTTCGATGAATTTAAACTAGTTTCTTCCAGTTCATTCCACTCCTGAATTAGTAAATTAAATGCATCTCTTACTTCTTCTGTAGTAAATTTCTTTTTAGTGAATTTTATTTTACTAATAAACTTAGATTTTTCATCATATATTTTTTGTTCATCTATATTTAAATTAATAGCACCTGATTTTAGAATATCATAGTACCTGTTAATAATTGGTTTAAATTCATCCCATAAAGAATTAGAAATTTTTCTTGGAAGATAGCCAACCTTTTTCCACTCTTCTTGAATAGCCTTAAGTCTTCCAGAGTTTTCAGAAATTTTATTTTTTTCAATTATATTTTTAACTTCTTGGATAAGAGCTTTCTTTAGATCTATACTTTTCTTGAGTTCTTTCTTTTGATTTTTGTAGAAATCATTCTTATTAATGTTAAATGCTTTAGTGGCTATTCTAAAATCATCCCAGCTTTTTTTATTCTTATTTCTGTGAAGGTTTTTTATATTTTGAAATTCAACTTTTAATTTTTCAAAATCTTTAATTTTGTTTTGCCAATCTGAATGTGTTTTAGAATTGGATGTTGTCAAATCTTTCATCTTAGCAATCACATTCTGTTTTTTTTCAAAATTCACTTCTTGAACATTTGAAATTTCCTTTTCAAAATCTTGTCTTTTTGAATGAATCTTATGAGAAGCTGCTTGAAATCTAGACCAAAGTTCGTTACTATATTGCCTTGCTACTGGACCTAATTCATTTTTCCATAATCTATGGAGATCATTAAGATCTCTTGAAGCTCTTATAATATCATCAACTTCATCTAATTTTTCAGCTCTTTCAATAATCTTTAATTTTTCTTCGTAATTATGTTTGTAATCAAGATCTTTAAGATCACGGTTTAAGTGAAGAAAGTCGTAGAATTTGTTAACATGATGTCTATATGTTTCCCAAATATTATTTCTATCTGTAATTGGAATTTGACCAACATTATGCCATTCTTCTTTTAGTAATTTAAATTTTGAATATAATTTATTTGAATTCTCATCAACTACGATTAGATCTTTAATTTTTTGAATTAATTCCTCTCTTTTATGAAGATTTTCTTTTTGATTTGAACTTAATTCATTAAAATGTTTTTTCTTTTTATGAGAGTAATTTTTTAAAGTTTGAAAGAATATAGACTCTAATTCTTTAGATTCTTCTGATTCTGGACCAGATTTTTTTAATGATAAGTTTATCTTTGATTTAAGATCTTCAATTTCTTTTCTTTTGTGAAACCATTCTTCAGAATTAATGAAATCTACAAATGAATTTACTAAATCAACCAACTTAGTCTTATTGATCTTAGTCTTTACTTCTTTTATTTCATTTGTTTTCTTAACTGATTTTTTGACATTAGATATTACATTACCATATTGCTTCATCCAGTCCTTATATGCCTTAGTTCTTTTATCCTTTGGCACTTCAGGAATATTTTTAGAATCTGAATTTTGATCACCATATTTTTCTATCCATTCCTTATATGCCTTAGTTCTTTTATCCTTTGGCATTTCAGGAATTATGTTTTTAACTGGATTTTCAGAATCCGATGAAGACTTTTTCGATTTTATATTAGAGTCTTTCATTAAGTATATTTGATATTAATTATTTATTAAAATTAACAAAAAAAAATTGCAATCCTATTTGATATAATCCGTCCATATTTTCCAGGACATTTCTGCTTGTAACTTTAACATTTCATAACCATTCAAAGTCTTACAGCCAATTTCTTTTCCTTTTTTCATAAAAAGGGTTTCAGATGGATTATAAACTAAATCAAAAAAAATGTTTTCCTTATTAATTAATTCAAATGGTAATTTAGGACATTTATTTATATCAGGATAAGTTCCAAGAGGAGTACAATTGACTATCAATACTTTTTTGGTAAAATTATAATCATCAAGCTCCTTATATGATAAGTATAAATTTGACTTTTGTCTAGAAACAAGACTATAAGGAATATTATTTTTACTACAGAAGTAAGTAATTGTTTTTGCAGCACCTCCAGTCCCTAGAATTAAAACACTTTCAATATCATCTATTTTATTTACTTTAAGTGACTCTGTAAAGCCATATATATCAGTATTATAGCCTATTTTAATTCCATTTTCAAAACAGATAGTATTAACTGCTCCAATTTCTTTAGCTTCATCAGATACTTTATCTAAAAAACTTATAATTTTCTCTTTGTAGGGAATTGTAACATTTAATCCACATAAATTTTTGGAATCAAAAACTTGACTTAAATCATCAATCGATTGGATATCATAATTTTTGTAATCATAATCTGAATATTTATTATTTGAGGAGAATTTTTCAGAAAAAAATTTTCTAGAAAATGAATATTCAATCTTTTTACCAATTAAACCGAATTGCTTTTTATTTTTCAATGCTTATTTGCCAACCTTTCTAATAAAACTACAAACAAAATCCCAATTAAGATGCAAAATAAAGTAATCAGGGTTTCTGTAGATGAAATATCTGGAAAAAACAAAGAGTTATCTCCGTCTATGTTTTTATTTTTCCAAGGCCAAACTCCAAAAAGTGATCCCCCTATAAAACCTACTATGATTGACATTGTTATAGTTTTAAATTTTTTAAGTAAAATGCTTAAAATATTTGATAAAAAGATTAAACCTGATACAGATCCAAGAATGAAAAAAAGTAATACTTTTAAAAGATATAGTCTTTCAGGATCATTAATAAATTCAAAATTAAAGAAAACTATATCAATCAAAGTGAAATAAAGAGCATTTATAGAATCTACCATTATTAAAGTATAGTTACCCATCAGAAGAAGGAAATAGGATCCTGATAACCCAGGTAATATCATTCCTGATATCGCAATCACACCAGAGAAGAAAATAATTAAATTTGTATTTGCTATCTCAATATTATCTGCAAAACTAATCATTATACCTGCTGAAATTCCAATCATTAGTCCTAAAAAAGACTTTAATTTTATTTTTTCTAATTGATAATAAATAACATAGAATGATCCTAATATCATCCCAAAAAACATTCCAAATACATTTATTTCATAATCTTGAATTAGTCTATCCAATACAAGTGATACGCTAAAAAAGCTTGCTATTACTCCCGAGAAAAGAATAATTAAAAACTTTCCATTAATTTCTTCATAAAAATCTTTAAATCCACGATTAAATAAAATTTTGAAAGAATAAAAGTTAATCTTTTTTATAGAATTTATAAGATCTTCGTATATCCCAGTAATAAAAGCTACAGTTCCACCCGACACACCAGGGATTTTATTAACAGCTCCCATAGCTAAACCTTTAAGAAAAAGAAAAAAATACTTATTTAACATCTCTTAGTTTAAAAGAAAATCAGACGAGTAAAGTCTTATTTTCATTGAATTCTGGAAAATACTTAATAAGTTTTTCTGGAACTTGACAAGTTTTTTTTCCACTTTGATAAAAATAGATAGCTTCATTTATTTTTCCATTTTTCAAAAGACATCCACTAATAGTAAAGTCAAGAAATGCTTTATTTGGATAGTGCTTTTTAGCCTTTAAACTTGTCCTTAATACTTCAGACCATTCTTTATTATCTATTAAGCATTTCAAAAAACCTTTCCATATCTTCCAGGATAAATTCTCCTTAAAGTCTAAAATTTGATTATAAAATTTAATAGCTTCTCTTGTTTCCCCATTCTCTTTGAGGATAATAGCATTTAGTCTAAGTATCTTTATACTGTTGTGATTATTTATAAGAGCCTTTGATGATAGGTATTTAGCTTGTCTAAAATTATTATTTCTTAGATAGTATTTAATTAGAAATATCCATGCTTTTTCATTTCCTGGCTCTTCTCTTACAGACTTTTTAATAAAGTCTAAAAATAATTTTTTATTATTGATTTTTATATAACATTTAGCAATTCTATAATATACAAATGAATTTGGTTCACTTAATTCAGAAGAAAGTCTAAAGTTTTCTATAGCTTCATTATATCTTTTCAGTTTTTCTAAAACTTTTGCTTTCTCTATATATGCTGATACAAATTGGTCATCAGATATAATTGCAAAATCAAAAGCTGAAATTGACTCCTTAAATTTTCCTTGTTTATTGTATATTTTTCCAAGCTGATGCCATGCAATTTTAGAATAAGGTCTTTTTTCTAAAACAGTACTTAGTATTTCTATTGACTCATCTATCATTCCTATGTTTTCGTAACAAAAAATAAGATTATAAAGGGATTGGTAATCTTCATTATCAAAGTCAAGACATTTTTTAAAAAATGGAATTGCTGATTCAAAATCTTCTAAAAGAAGAAACTCCATTGCTATCATATTCCATATATCTAACTTGTCATCTATAAATGAGAGAGCCCTTTTTAAGATTTCAATTGCCTCTTCACTTAAATTATTTTTTGAATAAATAGTAGCTTTTTGAAGGTAAACTTCTCTATTTTCAGGATCTATTTCTTCTACAAAGTTTAATATTTTATAAGCATCTTCATAGTTAGAATTAAAAATCAGTAGTTCAGACTTCAAAAGCATTAAATCAATATTGTTAGGATGCTGCTCTAAACCCATTTTAATAGCTTTATTAGCTAGTGAAAAGTTAGCTTGATCAATAAAATGATGTGAGATATTAATAAACTCAGAAGAGTCAAAGTAAAAGACAGTATTTGTCTTTAACATTTCTTCAAATTTTAAAATCAAATTATTTAGATTACTCAAGAATAAGTTTTAATCTAAATTAATCATCAGATTAGTCCATTTTAAACTTATCTAAATTTATTTTCAACAAAATAGTTAACATGTTAGTTTACTCAATTTCAACTATTTCTAGTTTTTTATCCTCGTCGCTAAATAAATCATTTATAGTATTAGGCTTTTCATCCTCTCTCCATATAAATCCCGGTAGTTTCATTTCGTTTAGAATTATATTATTCTCAGAAACCACATTACCATCAGGAGTTCGATAAAAGGATACTTCAGAAATTTCGTTATTTAAAAAATCAATTAGAATTGAACTAGCTAAAGTCTTGTTCATCCCAATAAATTCCCCATCATCAGAGTACATATAGTATAAAAGCGTACTGTTTTTTACAATAAGCACATTGTTTAGGCTTCCATCATTAAAGAATCCATCAAGTTTTTCACCTTTAATTTGATTAAATCTACCATCAATTAGTGAATCTTTTTGACTCATAAATACATTACCTCTTATTATTAGTGAATCAAGTTCTTCAGAAATAACATTGGATTTTAAAAAAATTTTATCTCCCGTTATTTGATTTTTACCAAACCAAATAATTGGATTGAGTCTGTTTTTTTCTTCATCTGTTAAACTTTTAATATATCTTGAACTCTTAGGTTTTTTTAATAATTTGATTAAACCTGTTTCTTGATTAAAGTGAATAGAATCCGACAATCCTCTTATATCTGATTTTAAAATTCTAACATCATAATATCCTTTTAAAATTTTTGATTCATCAGGACCTGTTATTGTTATTGTATCAGAATGAATATATAATGAATCGTTTTTAATTATATTCACAGCTAGAGCATTTCTTGTAATTATTGCAGAGTCTTTCTCTTTAAAAATTTCTCCATAGTGCCCTGTAATTATTGATTTATTGACTGTGTCATTTATCCGTACATTATATGAAGCAGAAGCATATGATTTATCATTTTCAAAGAAAATACTATCTCCATTAATTATTTTACCATCATAATTAATAACTGCATTATCCCTAAAGTATCCTTTTTGATTAGTTGTGTCATAAAAACCATTCTTACACATTATACTATAATCTATACCAGTAATTAATGTCTTATCATTAAAAAATGTATAATTTGTTTCTGTGTAATATTCTAATTCCTCAGAATTCACTTTATACTCTGGATTATTAATTGTTACATTAGATTTAAAAATATATTTTTTCGGACCCATAAAATAGGTGCCTGAGTTACTTTCTAAAACATTGTCATTGTCAATTATTTTACCCTTTGAATTATAAAAAGCTATATCTTTTATCCTATCTAGATACAAAGTATCTGTTTCAAGTTTCATGTCTGGTCTTGTCAAATTAACATTACCATAAGCAAAAGCCTTTTTTGTAGAACCATCATACTCAAGAAAGTCAGAGGTAAGGAGTAAAGAATCTCCTTGATTAAAAATAACTTTTCCATTAGCTTTGAATGAATTTTCATTAAAATAATAATAAGATAAATCAGATTCAATTTTGGCCCCATCATGAAACAAAATTACTCTTAGGTCATTTTCTTTTTGTAAAATATTTGCTCCTGGATATTCAACTGAACTTCTTATAGATTTTCCTGCTTGAATAATTTGAATAGTTCTTTTTTCTTGACCATTAAGTGTATTTATAAATAATAGTAAGACTATAAAAAACTTAAAATAGTTCATTTATTTCTGTAGATTGTTTGTTTTCGATCAGGACCTACAGATATCAATTTAATAGGAACTTGTACAAATGATTCAATATAATCTATATATTCAATAAGCTCTCTGGGTAAATCATCCTCATTTTTGATATTAGTAATATCCTTATCCCAACCCTTAAACTCAGTATAATTTGGGATTACATCTTTTGAATTAATGTCATATGGAAAAAAATTAATTTCCTCTCCATCTATTGTGTAAGATGTGCAAACTAATAATTTATCAATTGAGCTTAAAACATCAGATTTCATAATATTTAATTCTGTCACTCCATTAATTTGTATTGAGTATTTTAGTGCTACAAGGTCCAACCAGCCACATCTTCTATCTCTTCCAGTAGTAGATCCATACTCATGGCCTACATCTCTAATTTTTTCACCTATTGAATCAAAAAGTTCAGTTGGAAATGGTCCAGAACCAACTCTTGTAGTATATGCCTTAAATATTCCTCTAATATTTTTTATTTTGTTAGGAGGCACTCCAAGACCTGAACATGCTCCTGCTGAAGTAGTGTTAGATGAAGTAACATAAGGATATGTTCCAAAGTCAATATCTAATAAAGTACCCTGAGCTCCTTCAGCAAGTATTTTTTTGCCTTCAATAATAGCATTATTTAAATAATTTTCACTTTCAATTAATTTAAAAGACTTTATACATTCAATTCCTTCAAAAAATTCAGCTTCTAGTTGATCAAGGCTTAATTCAACTTTTTGATTAAAATTTGAAATAAGTTTAAGATGTTTTTCTTTTAAGTTATTATATTTTATTTGCCAACTTTCGTCTATTATGTCCCCAACTCTAATACCATTTCTTCCTGTTTTATCCATATATGTTGGGCCAATACCCTTAAGAGTTGATCCAATTTTTTTCTTTCCTTTTGAAGCCTCTGAACATGCATCAATAATTTTATGAGTAGGAAGTATAATATGAGCTCTTTTTGAAATAAATAGATTATTATTTAAATCGATATTAAATTTATTTAATCCGTTTATCTCCTTTAGAAAAACCCCAGGATCTATAACAACTCCATTTCCTATTATATTTATAGAATTATCATTAAAAATGCCTGATGGAATTGTATGAAGAACATGCTTATGACCGTCAAATTCAATTGTATGTCCTGCATTTGGACCTCCCTGAAATCTTGCTATAATATCATAGTTTGAGGTTATGGCATCTACAATTTTTCCCTTTCCCTCATCTCCCCATTGAAGGCCTAATAAAAGATCTAAAGACATAAATTAAATATTTTTTTTCTTCTTACTCTTAGCGTATAAATATAATGAATGATCCTCAATCTCAATATTAAAAATTTCTTCAATATCATTTTTAATTATTTGAATTCTAGGATCACAAAATTCTTTAACCTCACCTGTATCCGTAATTATTATATGATCATGTTGATTATTAAAATAACATTTTTCATATTGAGAAAAAGAATCTCCAAATTGATGCTTTCTTACAAGCCCACTTTCAAGTAAAAGTTCAATTGTATTATAAAGGGTAGCTCTACTGACCCTATAATTTTTTTTGTTCATTTTTTCATACAATGAATCAATATCAAAATGTCCATCAATAGAATATATTTCATTAAGTATACTAAACCTTTCAGGTGTTTTTCTATGATTATGATGATTAAGAAAGTTTGTGAAAACATTAATCACTTCATCATTATTCTTTTTCTTTTCTTTAATCATTTTTGATTATTTTCTAGATACTTTTTCAATTCCATCTATTGACGAGAGTTTTTTTAATAATATCTTTAAAATTACTCTATTTTTAACTTCTACACTTATGAATCCTGAGAATGTTCCATCATTAGTCTCAAAAGATATTCTATTCATATTTACATTCATTGAATTTGATATTAAAGATGTAATATTATTTATTAAACCTATATCATCAATTCCACTAATTTGTATTTGTGCATTAAATTCATGATTTTCAGAATCTATCCAATTTGCAGTAATAATTCTATATGCATAATTAGATCTTAAAGATATTGAGTTTGGGCATTCTTTTTTATGAACTTTTATTCCTTCCTTGACTGATACAAATCCAAAAACTATATCTCCTGGAATAGGATTACAACAATTAGCAATTGAATACTTCAACATCTCCTTTTCTTTACCAAATACTAGTTTATCAAACTTGATCAAATTTCCTGAGTCAGAAATTTTATCAATCTTAGTAGTGTTTGATCCAATTTTTCTTTTGAAATAACCTAAATAGCTATTGTAATCATTTGCAAAACTTTTAATTTGTTTATTATCTATTGATCCATTACCTATGTTAAAGAAGAGATCATTACTTGCATTAATTTGAAAGAATTTCATCATTTGACCAGAGACTTTATCATCAAGTTTGATTTTTAATTGTCTAAGTTTTCTTTCAAGTATTTCTTTACCATCTAATGATATTCTTTTCTTCTCATCATTTAGTGATGACTTTATTTTTGATTTTGCCTTCGAAGTTTCTACAAAATTTAACCAGTTTACATTAGGTTTAACATTATTAGATGTAATTATTTCAACTTGATCACCACTCTTAAGAGTATGACTTAAGGGAACTAGTTTACCATTAACCCTTGAACCTCTTGTTTTTATACCTATATCTGTGTGGACTTCAAATGCAAAATCTAGTGCACTTGATCCACTTTTTAACGACTTTAAGTCACCATTTGGAGTAAATACATATATTTCTTTGGAGTAAAAATTGAGTTTAAAATCTTCCACAAAATCAATTGCATGTTCATTATCATGATTTAAGACTTCCTGAAGTCTATTTAACCATAAATCAACTTCATTTTTCTTTAAATCTTTATGTTTATATCCAAAATGTGCAGCATACCCTTTCTCAGCAATTTCATTCATTCTCTCAGACCTTATTTGAATTTCCACCCATTTGTTCTTCGGACCTACAACAGTTAAATGAAGGGCTTCATATCCATTAGTTTTAGGTAATGTTATCCAGTCTCTTAATCTAGTTGGATTAGATGTGAAATGATCAGTAATAATTGAATATATTTTCCAAGCAATAAACTTTTCATTTTTAGGTGTTGATTTATATATAATTCTAATTGCAAATCGATCATATACCTCATCAAATGAAATATTTTTGCTCTGAATTTTATTATGAATAGAATATATTGACTTATTTCTTCCTAAAATTGAATATTTGATTTTTTGATCGTCTAGATTATTAGTTATTAATTTTTTGAATGAATCAACATATTTCTCTTGATCTACAAATTCTTTATCAATCTTATTTTTAATAAGATTATATTTTTGAGTCTCTAAAATTCTTAAACTTAAATCCTCAAGCTCATTTTTAATATTATATAAACCTACTCTATGAGCTAGGGGGGCGTATATATAGAAAGATTCTGAAGCCATTTGATCTTGTTTTGCCTTTGAAAGAAAATCAATTGTCCTCATGTTATGAAGTCTATCAGCTGTTTTGATTAGAATAACTCTAATATCATTATGAAGAGTAAGTAGCATTTTTCTATAATTTTCTGCTTGAACTGAATAATCTTCATTTTTTTTTAGAGTAGATATTTTTGTTAATCCATCAACTATTTTTGAGATCTCTAAACCAACACTTTCATTTAAATGATCTAATGTTATCGAAGTATCTTCAACTACATCATGAAGAATAGCAGAAGCAATAGATACATAATCAAGTCCAATATCCTTAGCAACAATTTTAGCTACTTCAATAGGATGATAAATATATGCTTCGCCGGACTTTCTCATTTGTCCATCATGGCCATTATAAGCAATTACTAATGACTGATAGATTATCTTTTGCCCTTTTGATGATATTTTTTGATAACTGCTATCAATTAAATCATCATAAAGATTAGATATTTTCTTTGGTAGTATTTTATTCTCAACTAACACTTGTAGATTTTGCTTACTTAAATTTACAAATAATAATTATGGATTGAAAGGGTTATTATTATTGAGAATCTGAATATTTATTTGAATACCTTCTCCATAATCTAGTTTGATGTGTTTCAAGACTTAAATTCCTTCCAGATATAAAAGCATGAGTTACATTATTAGACATTATGTCAAGAGCATCTCCTTTTGATATAAATAGGGTAGCACTCTTTCCGACCTCTAATGTTCCAAATTCCTTATCAATCCCTAATATTTTTGCAGGATTAAGAGTGATCATAGACAAAGCTAATTCTTTATCAATTCCAAAACTTGAGAAACTTCCTGCGTAGAAAGGCAAGTTTCTAGTAAGTACTCTATCTGAAGCTGTTCCTGTTGGATCTATGCTTACGAGTATTCCACTATCTATTAATCTCTTCGCAAGTTTAAAAGTCTCTCGTGGATCTGCATCAGTTGATTGAGGTAATCTGTATGGCTGAGTTACAATAACAGGAATATTATTTTCACTTATAAAATCAACTTGATTTATTGAGCCAGTTCCACCAACAATTACAATTTTATCAATTCCATATTCTTTTAAAAAAGTAATTCCATCAACTATTTCTTTTTCATCATCAGCATTTAGATAAACTGTAGTTGATCCGTCAAATACGCTTTTCATTGCTCTGGATTTAAGATTCATTGAATTAGTAAGACTAGAATTAGCCCTAGATCTATCAAAAAAATCTTTTAAATTTTGAATCTGATTAATATAGTCCGCATTAGCTTTTAAACCTCTATCTTCTCCTAGCCACCATCTACCAAAACTATATGGGCTTGGCCAGTTTAGATGCATTCCTTGATCATATTTAATAACAGCATCTTCCCAATTCCATGCATCTAGTTGAACAATTGATGAGCTTCCAGATATTACTCCACCGTTAGGTGCTATTTGCGCTATAAGAACTCCATTTGGCCTCATAGTTTCTACTGCTTTTGACTCAGCATTATATGCAATTATTGATCTAATATTTGGAAGATATGTTCCTGATTCATCATCATCAACAGATGCTTTTACTGCATCAACTTCAACTAGTCCTAGGTTAGAATTCAATGCAATTATACCTGGATATATGTGTTGATTTGTAGCATTTATGATTGTATCATATTTTTTACTTTTAGAATTACTGAACATATTTAGCATTTCGTTGTTCCAATTACCATCAGTTGAACTAACTAAATCAATTACTCCATTTGTGAATCCAATAACACTATTTTCAACTACTTCTCCATTTCCAATGTGAGTTATTGCTCCATATATTAAAATTGATTTTTCCTGACCAGGAGATGGAGTCTGCTGTGAAAAAATAGGGTTTATAAATAAGATAGATACTAAAATTATTTTTTTCATAATATTAAAATTCTGTTGTTTCACAATTAACTTCTCTTTGAGCTTTAGGGTTAGGATAATTAAGATTTCCTCCTGGAGTGTTATCTTCAAACATTAATTTTATTAACTCAGTTTTCTCTTTTTGAATTTCTTCAATTTTATTTTTATGTTGTTCTTGGTCAAAATATAATGATCCATCAATATAAGTTTGTTCAACTTTTGTATAAAGAGACATTGGATGTCCACTCCAAATCACAATATCAGCATGCTTACCAGTCTTTAAACTCCCAACTTTATCGTCTAGATGTAATAGTTTTGCTGGATTAAGTGTAACAAATTTCCACGCTTCCTCTTCAGACACTCCACCATATTTAACAGCTTTAGCAGCTTCAAGGTTTAGTCTTCTTGAAAGTTCTGAACTATCTGAATTTAATGCGACTGTTACACCAGCATTATGCATAATAGATGCATTATAAGGTATTGCATCATTTACTTCATACTTATAACCCCACCAATCAGAAAAAGTTGAAGCTCCAGCACCATGTTCCCTCATTATATCTGCAACTTTATAACCCTCTAATATATGGGTGAAAGTATTTATTCTAAAGTTAAATTTTTCAGCTACTTTCATAAGCATATTAATCTCGCTTTGAACATAAGAGTGACTAGATACAAATCTATCTCCTCTCATTATTTCCCATAAAGTTTCAAGTTCTTCATCAAACCTTGGCGTATCAGCAAAGTTTTTTTGTCTTTTACTAAGTGAATTATACTTAGTCCACTTATCTGCATACTCTGCTGCTCTATCAAAATGATCAATAAACACTTGTTCAACACCCATTCTAGTTTGAGGGAATCTTGAACCGCCCCAATTTGATTGTTTTACATTTTCTCCTAATGCAAATTTGATAAATGAATCTGCATCTTTAAAAAACATATTATCTATTTCTGAACCCCATCTTAATTTAATAATTGCAGATTGACCTCCAATTGGATTTGCTGAACCATGAAGAATTTGAACAGTAGTTACACCCCCTGCTAGGTTCCTGTAAATATTAATATCGTCTGGATCAATTACATCCATTATTGAAACTTCTGCTGATGAGTTATGGCCACCCTCATTAATACTAGAAGCACCCATATGAGAATGTTCATCAATAATTCCAGAGGTTATATGCTTGTTTGTTGCATCAATCACTTTAAAGTTTTCTGGAGTATTAAGATTTTTGCCAATTGAAATTATTTTTCCAGTATCAATAATTATATCAGTATTATTTATAACACCTTCGGATTCATTAGTCCAAAGTGTCGCATTTTTGAAATGAATAGATTGACTGCTTGGAAGATTTGCAAATCCAAATCCAACGTTTGGATAGGTTAAACTTGAAACATTTGATATTTTGGATTTTGAATTTTTATTTTTTTTCTTATCATTGACTTTATCCTCTTTTTTGTTCGTAGACTTAAATGAAAACCTGAGGTTATTAAAATCAGATCCTGTTCCACTTAATATTTCGTTAGAATTAACTTTCGAGGTAATTTGAGCAAAAGATGATTTGCCGTCTATACTGTCAAAAATAGTAAGATTAAACCAATCATCAACGAGAGATGCTTTAGACTTTATACTTACAGAATCTTTTTTGATTTTTGATGATGGTTTTGTTAAACTATTTGAAATTTCAACTTTGTATTCATTATTGTTTATTGTAATACTGTAATTACCATCAAAATTAATTTTATCTGTTCTATTTATTATATGTCTATGACCTTTTACCCAATTTTCATTTATTACAGTTTCATCATCAAATAACGGACCTGAAGTAATTAAAAAATTAGCTAAATATCCTTTATCTAGTTTACCAATTTGATTATCAAGATTAATAGATTTAGCGGGAATAATAGTTAAAGCCTCGAGTGCTTTTTTCTTACTTAAACCGTACTTAATTGCTTTTTTGATGTTTTTTAAGAATTCTCCTTTATTATTTAAATCTGATGAAGTTATTGTGAAATTTATCCCATTCTTTTCAAGAATTGATAAGTTTGATGGAGCTTGACTCCAGTATCTTAGTTGATTAATAGTGAGTTTCTCATTTAATTGAGAGTTTGAAACATTAAATGCTTTTGGAAAATTCACTGGAATAATTAAAGTATTATCAAACTTTTTCAATTCCCTTATGTTTTCATATTCCTTTCCAGATCCTTTAATTATAAAGTTAAGATCAAATTCATTAGATAGTTTTGCAGCTCTGTAAACATTTAATTTATCACTAGCATCAAATAGTTTAGGAAGATTCGAATTTTCAATTAAGGCTTCAATTGCAAGGTCTTTAGTTTCTGATTTTCCCTGAGAATACCATTCAGCATCATAGTATAATTGTCTAATTAATGCAATAGCACCCATTGTTGAACCTGGATATGATTGATTTGATTTTAAGCTTTTTGAAAAAGAAAAATGTTCTGCAGTTTTTTCTGAAAGTACTCTATAAGACTCATTTTGTTCATCAATTAGTCCTAGAGTAAAGCCAGTTCCTCTATGAACGCCGTCACTGCTATGAGAGTTTACAACTCCAAAACCAATATCTCGAAGAGATTTTGCCTCTCTTTGATCATATTTATAATCATTGAAACTATTATAGTCACTTAAAATATGATCGTTCCAATAATAACCACTTCTTGAAGGTTCATACTGAGAGCTTCTTCCAAAAGAAGATCTTTCAGGTTTTTTGATACCGAAATTGGAATGTATTTCGACAAAAGATGGATAAATATATTGTCCATTCAAATCATGTATTATACTATTATCAGGTATACTAATTTTTTTTCCAATCTCTACTATCTTACCTTCTTTAACTATTAGAGAGGCATTACTAATTATACCTTCATTAGAATAAATATTAGCATTAGTAAAGACATTGTATTCATAATTTTTTGTTTTAACTCCATCATTAACTATAAAATAGTCTTGACTGTACAGTCCACTCGAGAATAGAATAGACAAGAAAATAAATCTTTTCATTTAAATAAGTTTTTTATTAAGTTACCTTTTTAAAGATAGCTTTGTTAAATATAACAAATCAATTTATAATCTTACTAAGTTCAAAAAGTCAATAAGCTTAAATCTAAATAACCTGTATATAAAGTAAATAAATAATAATTTATAAGTATAGTAATTCTCAAACAGGAAAACTGACATTAGAAAAAATTTGAGTCATTAGTGCTAGCGCAATAAAAAACCTCAACTTCATCTAGGATTTATTTAATATCGACTAATTCTACATCGAAAATCAATGTAGCATTTGGAGGGATTTCTCCATTTCCTGCACCCATTGTACCATATCCAAGTTCACTTGGAATTACTAATCTTGCTTTTGATCCCTTATTTAATAATTGCATTGCTTCATCCCATCCTTTGATGACTTGTCCAACACCACATGTAAATTCAATAGGTGCGCCTCGAGTAAAAGAAGAATCAATCTCACTTCCATCAATTAATTGAAGAGAATAATGAACTGATAACAAATCATTTGTCTTAGCATTATCTCCTGTTCCTTTTTTTGAAATCTTGTATTTAATACCACTCTCAGTCTCTTTCATTCCTTTTGTGATATCTTTTATTGCCTCTTGTTCAGCTTCTACTTTTTTAACATCAACTTCGCTTTTATTATTGAGATAGCTCTCAAATATATTTGAAGCATCAAAATTATTAGCATCTTCTCCTACTCTTACAATATTTATATTTTTGATTATATCTTCTTGCTCTACACTATCTACTATGTCTAAACCTGAAGAAACTTTGCCAAAAATACTATGTTTACCATCTAACCAAGGTGTCTCAACATGAGTAATAAAGAATTGACTTCCATTAGTTCCTGGACCAGAGTTAGCCATGGATAGAATTCCAGGTCCGTCATGTGTAAGATCTGAACTAAATTCATCATCAAATTGATATCCTGGACCTCCAGAACCTGTTCCTGTAGGATCGCCACCTTGAATCATAAAATTCTCTATAACTCTATGAAACTTGAGACCGTTATAATACGGTTTTCCAGAGTGTTGTTCATCAACAATTGGATGATTACCTTCAGCTAATGCAACAAAATTTGATACAGTAGTGGGAACTTGTTCGAAATATAATTGGAGAACTATATTGCCTTTAGATGTTTCTATGTCAGCATATAATCCATCAGATAAATCTGAGTAGTTATTCATATTACATGAGTTTAAAGTTAGTATTGAGATTAAGATTAATAAATTCTTATTCATAGTTTTCTTTTATGTGATGTTTAATATCTTTTATAAACTTTTTTTCAGTTTCTATTAAACTTAATTTAGATATTCCTCCTGATGCATGTTCATGTCCACCTCCATTAAAATATGTAGAAGCAAATATATTAACTTTAAAATCACCTTTAGATCTAAATGAAATTTTTATTAATCCTTCATCTTTTTTCTCTATAAAGAGAACAGAACAAAGAATTCCAGTTACACTTAATCCAAAGTTCACAAATCCTTCGCTATCTCCT
>Ga0114997_10000341_pt1 | contig 37528 bp, 34 predicted proteins | sample ArcticOcean_MG_C_2_FD_87045 | JGI IMG/M metagenome (GOLD analysis project Ga0114997, IMG submission 87045) | Marine microbial communities from western Arctic Ocean - ArcticOcean_MG_CB4_136 | ecosystem: Environmental > Aquatic > Marine > Oceanic | place: Arctic Ocean: Canada Basin | collected... | reverse complement strand
ATAATAATTAAGGACTTCATGGTTAAAATACTTTTACTTCTGATTTTAAAATTTCTACTATTCTTTTAACAGAAGAATCAACGTCTGTATGAATTATTTCGGTTTCTTTTGATTTTTGCGGAACAGCAATATTTTCAACTTGTTGCTTCGTTTCATGTTCTGATACGGGAATAACTTTTATTTCTTTTTTCTTTGCACCCATAATACCTTTTAATGAAGGGTACCTGGGTTGATTTATGCCTGATTGAATGCTAATCGAAGCAGGCGACTCAAGTGTAACCCACTGAAACCAACCTGACTCTAACTCTCTTTTTACCCTAATCTTTTCTTTATCAATATTTGTTTCAATCGCCAGTGTAGCTGTTGACATATTCAGCAATTCACCTACTAAAACGCCGGTTTGCCCCATGCCAGTGTCATCAGACTGTAAACCTGATAGTACTAAATCAAAATTTTCTTCATCCAAAGCCGAAGCAATATTTTTCGCTGTATTTAGAGGGTCAATATTAGTTTTACCATCTGTTTGGATGTGGATTCCTCGATCAGCACCTTTAGATAAACCTTCCCTGATTACTTTTTGGACGCTATCTGAACCCATTGTAACAATGACAACTTCACCTTCCCCAACTGTTTCTTTAATACTCATTGCTTCTTCAATTGCATAACTATCAGGAGGATTCATTACAAAAGTGGCACTAGAGTATTCTATCCATTTATTATCTGGCGAAATTTCCAGGGAGGATTCTGATCCTACAACTTGTTTTACTAATACTGCTATTTTCATGTAATATTTTTATAAATTAACAATGAAACTTAACAATTATTTATCCATTAAAAGAAATCTAGATAACAATTATGATACGTAGCATATTATTGAACACAGTTTTTGTTTTAGGAAGTATCTTATTTTTATACTCACTATGGATGCTTTGGGCAAGGTCTAATCAAAAAAAATAAAGCCCTTTGATAAATACCGGTTATTCAATTAGTTTTAGGGACAATGTTGATTCGTTGCCGTAACTGTTACGGAAATTAGTTAGAACAAACAAAGGAGGCGTAAATGAAAAAACTGTTATTCGTTTTTTTATCTATAGTTATAAATTTTTCAAACTTACCAGCACAGTCTATTAATGGTAATTTTGAGCTTGATAGTCTTGTAGTTAATTATACACTGGTTGCTAGAGACATGGTTCAAACCGGTAATGATGGGAATCAATACACAACTACATATGATGATTCAGCAGGTACACATGAAGTTTGGATTGGATGGCCAGTTGCTGGTGATAACAGTCTTTTTGACTTTGCTTTACCATATTGGAGCGTTGGTGATACTATGGCGACTTATGATGTTCCCCTTAGTTCTGCTGCTGCTCTTAGTGCATTTGGTCTAGGCCTCAATACTGATTTTTCAGATGGCGCATATACTATAAATGCAGGAAGTGTCTACCCTACTACTGACACTGAAGACTGTGTAACCGAACAAGTATTTTTGCCAATCCAAGATGCTGGTACATGGACAAATGGCGGTTTTGATCCTAAAGTTTTACCAGGTAATAAAGTTAGATGGGGCTGGGGAATTATTACCTCTGGTGTTTTCGCTAGTTTTGAAGCCCCTAATATGGTAACCGATGTATTAGGAACTGATTATGGCACTGGAACTCCAATGGAAAGCTGGGGCTACATTCAAGCAAATTATACAGATGACACCTATTCAGCAGTAGATGGTCTAAATATTGGCTGGGAAGCTCATGACAGTGAATCTGCTGACTTGGGGGTTGTAAGTGATGGTGATCCATTCTTTGTACAAGCTGAAGCAGACTTAGGTCTTTTAAATGGAATGCTTGGTCGAAGTAAAGTCCCTGTTGATTCTGTTACTATTCCAGCGATAGCAAACTTAGCGTCTACAATGGGTATAACTATTAATGTTCCAGATGTTAATCCATACATGGTTGGCGGTGAAGGCGTAGAGACTCCTGATGGAACACCAGGTTATGGCGCCTTAGACACAAACATATTTTACGTTTTTGATCCAATTGGTAACTTACTTGGTGGTGGCGATGGCCAAATGTTTAGTGGTGATGAAGCCTTAATGTTTACAGGTTATTATGCTACTTGGAATACACTTATTACTATGAATGGTATTGCAGAGGGTGTTTATGAAGCAATGGTTAGTGGCGCAGGTGCTGACCCTACTAATATAAATTTTGGTGCAATTGTAGACTCCGTAATAGAATATACTACTTATTATTGGGAATTTGATGATGCCTCTGTTACTGCTCTTAAGGCAGCTCCTGTAAATACCCAAGGCACATCTTTTCGTGATGCTGCTGTCGCTCAGGTAACAGCTTGGGCTACTATGGGATTGAGCTTTGAAAAGATTGGTGGTGCTTTACTACCTTTTATACAAGGTGCCGTAACAAATGTACAGGCCGCTCTTACTGCAGCAGGTACGCCTCTACTTTATTTTGACGATACTCCAATAGTTGTTGATGATTCAGGACATGACCTTTCAATGACTGATTTTGATTTAGCAGAAGCTCAAGAATATGGTGTGTTATGGAATAATATAGGTGGTAGAGTAAAAGCACAAAGCTATGCAAATTGTTTCCCAGCTAAGTGGACACAACGTGTGAACTCTCATTGGACATACATGGGCGCACTAACTACTGTTGATGACAATAGTATTACAGTTGATAGATTCGAATTAAAAGGAAATTATCCAAACCCATTTAACCCAACAACAAAGATACGTTTTACCAATGATCGTAGCAGTAATGTTAAAGTAACTGTCTATGCTCTTACCGGTGAAAAAGTTGCAACAATCATGAATAAATCAGTTAAGGCTGGTGCATATGATGTTAGTTGGAATGGTAGAAATACAAATGGCAAAGTTGTTCCAACTGGAATGTATTTGTATGATATCGAATCTGAGGGAAGAAGACTACAAGGTAAAATGTTATTCTTGAAGTAGACTTAACAATTCATTAACTCAACATTATAAAAACAGCCTTTTGACTAATCAAGAGGCTGTTTTTTTGGGACTCTATGAACTATAAAAAACTTTTTTTTACTACGTTTTTCATTGCGGTACAAATCATATTTGGCCAAACATTTAAACTTGATGGTCAAATTTTGGACGCATCAAATAAAGCTGCTTTGCCTTTTGCAAATATTACATTGGAAGGTACGACTCTAGGATCTGCCTCAGATGATGAAGGCAGATTTAGCATCAAAAAAATCAATGCGGGCACTTATACTATCATCGCCTCATATATGGGGTATTCAAGCTATAAAAAACCCATAACGATACCGAATGAAAATGGTTCCATTACTATATTGTTAGAACCTGAAACAATAAAACTCGATGAGTATGTTGTTACTGCATCAAGAAGGCGAGAAAGAGTCGAAGATGCGCCTGCAGCAATTTCTATTATTTCAAAAAAGGAAATTAGAAGAGAGAGCAATACCAACTTAGGTGATTATTTAAAAGGTACGAAAGGTATAGACTTTACTCAATCAGGAGTGGATAGTTATAATATGACTGCTCGAGGTTTTAACTCATCTTTTAGCTCTAGGCTTCTTACTTTAATGGATGGCAGAATGGCAAACGTCCCTTCCTTAAGGCTAACAGCTTACAACGTCATTCCAGTGTCATTTGATGATGTCGAACAAATCGAAGTAGTCTTAGGTCCTTCTTCTGCGTTGTATGGTCCAAATGCGCACAGTGGTGTTTTAAATATTATAACTAGTTCGCCTCTAAGATCTCAAGGCACTAAATTTAATTTTCAAACCGGCTATTTAAGCCAAAAAAATACTAGGCCTCTAGAAAAGTACACATTTAGGACTGCACATAAATTTAATAATATTGGTGTAAAAATTTCCGCTGTTGCCTTAACTGGCGAAGACTGGGAACATTATAATGAAGATGAATACGAAGGACACTCTCCTTCTTTTATTGGAAGAGCTAATTTAATTCATAACCGTATTGAAGATGGTGCAAATGCAGGCGAATTTGGTAGCCCAAGGATGCCCGTAGAGTGGCTGACAGGTGAAATTGATGGTAACGGAAAAGATGATAATGGGAATGGTTTTATTGATGAAAATTTAAACTGGGGTTCTGGTGATCTTGATAATTGGACTGGTCCAAAAATTGGAGATGGTGTTGATAATTTAATTTTCACTGATGCAGAGGCAGGATCTCCAATTATAGATTCCGCAATGGTACAGGTGGCGATGAATGATCCTTATGGGCGGTTTATCCTAGACAATGGTATTGTACTTTATGATATCGGATATGAAGACGTTGGAAGAGGCTATATTGATGGCGTAGATAACGATGGTGATGGCTCAATCGATGAAGGCATTGACTTAGGCATAGATGAGCCAGGTGAAATTTGGTTTGATGGTATCGATAATGATGGAGATGGTGAGATTGATGAAGAAGATGAAACTGGCACAACTTGGTTAGAAAGATTCGGCACAAATTATGGAACTTGGGATATAGCTAAGGGCGGGTTTGGCGAATATAAATTTGACGAGGATGGAAATATTATTTTTGATACTAATAATAATGGAACCTACAACGATAACTGGCGCGAAGATGGCATCGATAATGATGAAGATGGCATGATAGATGAAAATGATGAAGCTGATTTTGTTATGAACTATGGTGGCCTTCCTAAAATGCGTTATGATGCAAATGATGATGGAATTGACGACTTCCCTGATTTTAATGTTAAAAATATTCGTTATGATTTTCGATTAGATTGGGAACCCAATTCAGATCTTACAACTAGTCTATCCCATGGTTATGCTTGGGCTAGAAATATTAATATAACAGGAATAGCTAGATATTTGGCTGATGGCTGGGTGTATCGGTACTATCAGGGAAAACTGAGATATAAAAATTTGTTTTTGCAGACATACTTAAATTCAAGTTTTTCTGGAGAGTCAGACAGAGCGACAAGAAATTTAGCTACTGGTGGCATCATATATGATCGCTCAAAAAAGTTTAGCTTGCAACTACAACATTTCATAGAGAGAATGAATGGTGATCTAAGGTTTGTTTGGGGAGTTGACTATTTTCTAACCTTACCTGACACCAAGGGTTCAATATTGTCGGATAGAGATTTAACAGATAAAAGAGATAACAATGGTAACGGAGAAGCCGGATCTCCCAACTATTTTTTTGATGAAGATGACAGCTTTTACTTTGAAGAAGGTGAAGCATTTAGAAACATTGATTCTTTAAATCAAATTTCAAATTACAGTCCTATTTCTGTCTGGGGTTCAAACCCATATGATGCTATTCTATTTTCAGGAGACAATGTTCAAGGTGCTGTAAGTGATAAGCTTGATAATGACCGTGATAGCGATGACTTTAACGATGTGGATGGAAATGGATACCCTTGGACTGAGAATAATGGAAACGGTGTTTTTGATGTTGGCATTGATGCCGTTGAAGAAGGTGCTCGATTAATTAATGGCACCCATATTTTTGTTTATGCCGATGGCATTGATAATGATGGCGATGGAAAAACAGATGAAAACATTGATGAGGGAATCGATGAAAGAGCTGAAGACAACCGTTATAAGGTCAATGAATTTGGTGCATACTATCAGCTTAATTGGAAGATAAGTGATAAACTAGAGTTTATTCAAGCGACAAGGCTAGATGTTCATGATCGACTTACAAATTTTGTAGAGTTCAATAATCAAGGATACAACGACTCTTATAGTCCGACAAATTGGAACTTTAATTTTGATAAAACTGATGGATTGCAAATATCTCCTAAATTCGGCCTTTCTTTTAAACCAAAAGAGAATCAGAACTTTAGATTAACATGGGCCAAAGCTTTCAATACCCCATCAAATCAAGCTCTTTTTCTTGACATATTTGTAACAAGACTTTCTATTTTTAAAGTATATGCAAAAGGCTCCTATGGCGGCTATAATTACACTAAAAATCAGGCTGGAAAAAATGTTTGGTTTGAATTTGACGAAGGCCTTTACAAGCCCATGGACTCAACCAAAATATTTTTCTTTCCTTCAGTTGATCCAAAAATCAAAGGATATTTCACTGGTAGGATTCAAGACCAACCTGAACTAGAGCCAGAAATTGTAAGCACTTGGGAGGTCGGTTACAAGGGCCGTTTAGCAAGCAATATTTTTGGAACTTTAGATCTTTATACTAGTAATTACACTAGCTTTGTAAGTGGTGCAACATTCATTAGCCCGCTTGTGTTAAGAAAGTCTATTCTAACAGATGACTACAATGGAAATGGAATAACAAATACTGATGGCGCAGATGGCCAAGTAATAATTAATGATCAAGAAGATTATGATGAGGCTTTAGATTTTTGGAGACAAGGCCTAGTTGGCGTAACAGCTACTAGCGATACTCTTCCGGGTGCACCTCCACCCGTTATAATTGGGTTTTTAAACTATGGAGAAGTTGATATCTGGGGCTTTGATGCTAGTTTAGCTATTTTTCTAAGCAGAAAGTGGAATATGGATTTAACATATTCTTTTATGGGTACAACAGAATTCCTTAACCCACTAACAAAAGCTAACGAGTCTGTAAACTCTCCAAAACATAAAGCTGGATTAAAGCTTCAGTTCAACCCTACTAAATACCCTTTAACTGTATCTTTTAACGGTAGATATGTTGATAGTTTTGATTGGTCATCTGGCATTTATTATGGGAAAATCAATTCTTATACAATTTTTGATTTACACCTGGGTTATGAAATCAATAAAAATATCAAAATGAATCTTACAATAAATAATATTTTAAATCATAATCATACTGAAATCATTGGTGGCCCATCACTAGGTAGAGTTATGATGCTAAGATTAGAGACAAAGCTTTAAAATTAAATATTATAAAATTAAAAAATAAATAAGAAGACTGAAGGCTTATTAATAGAAAAATTTTACTTGTTTTATCTTCACTATCTTTCTTTATTATAATTATGATTAACCATCATGCTCGATAAAATCCTCGAAATAGATAAAGCATTGATGATATTTTTAAATAAAAGTATCTCAAATTCATTCTTTGATATAATTATGCCTATAATCACAAGCAAAGATTTTTTGACAGCGATTGGAATTATTTTAATTATTTATCTTGGTTTTTTTTGTGGTAAAAGAGGAAAAATCACTCTCTTAGTTTTATTATTTGCAGTAGGGATGTCTGATGCAATATGCGCACAAATAATTAAACCATGGGTTGGTAGAATAAGACCATCTCACGATTTTATTGACAATATTAATTTGCTGGTTAAAAAAGGTGGTAAATGGAGCTTCCCATCAAACCATGCCGCAAATAGTTTCGCTTTTGCAACAGTACTATCATATTTTTATGAAAGAAAAAAACTTATCCTATTTATTTCTGCTTCTATAATAGCTTATTCAAGGGTTTATGTTGGTGTACATTACCCCTTAGATATACTATTTGGTGCTATAGTTGGCTATATTTTTTCATGGATAGTATTGTCAGTTTGGGTAGTAATAAAAATGAGGGAACTAAAAAGAGGACGAATGTGGGTATGGTATGCTAGCGATACACCACCGACTATTTAGTTAGGCATATTCTCATCAGGAGATTTTACGCCAAAAGGAGAAAATCCATCTTCATTTTTTGGTACGTTTATTTCACCATGTTTTGACTCAAACTTTTTTATATTATCGCCGAGAGCCCGAAGGAATGTTTTAGCATGTGGCGGTGCCATGATAATCCTTGAGTGCACTTTTGCTTTAGGCACACCTGGAAGAATTCTAGTAAAGTCCAATACGAACTCTGCGGGAGAATGTGTCACTACAACAAAATTTGAATATTCACCACTACTAACTTCTGCATCAAGCTCTATATTAATTTGTTGAACGTTTTTCTTATCATTTCCCATTGCTAACCTTTTTATTTATTTTTTTTTTCAAAATCTCTATCATTAAAATCTTCCCATTCATCATTTAGACCATCAAACTGAGAATATTCTTTTATATTTTCATCAGCTTTGTCTTCAGGTAGAAGTTCATTCTCATAAATATTGTAATGGTCTTTCTTTTTTTCAAACTCACTTGGGTCGCCCTCTTCTTCTTTTGTTTGATCCAGATCATCAACATCTTCACTGTATACCTCTGGGTCAAAAAAGTCTAAATTATCTACAATTCCATTAGCCATTAAAAACTCTAAAAAATCTAAAAATTTTCTACTTTTTAAGTCAGCTCGACAATGGGGACAGACTAGAGAATCTTGTAAATCGACCTCTTCAAGAGTGTTCTCACATACGGGACAAATGATACCTTCTAACATAAATTTTACCTTTATAATCCGGCGGGTAATATAATTGGTGAAACACAATAGGGCAACTTATTATGTGAATAAAGTTATTTTTTTTTAAAAAAAACTTTTAAAGAGATACGCCCAGAAGGCCTAAAATTTTAGAAAAATATCCCTCCAAAAATGCATTTTCTCTGCGTTCTAATGTAATTGTATAAACTTTTCGCGCTATTGATGAATCAAACCCTATTTTTAAAGGTGCATCTAGTTCCAGTATAAGCATCGTAGAAGCAGCACAAAATTCAGTATTTAAATCTACTATAGCATCATATTTAGTAGCGCTTATTTGGTCAGAAAGAGAATGAGACTTAATTGTATCAAAATGATTTAGGTCACTATCTTTATAAGTAAAAAACTTCATGTCACTTTTATGAGAATAAAAATCTTTAGATTTTTCACTGCAAAAAAGCCCAATATTACATTCAGATAACGGGTTTTCTGATTTAACTAGGTAATTTGCTATTTTAGCATCTTCTGCTTTTTCAGGCAGAAAAAACAGAATTGAACTAACCCCTCTTCCGCTCTTACTTATCTCTATTAAAGGGTTTTCTACTTTTTTATTGAAAAGATTTTTCCAAAAAAGTAATAACTTAAAGTTAAAAGGTATATCCATATCTAAATTTACTCAAAATCAAATAAAACTAATTAAAAACTCTTTCCCTTACTGCTAAATGCTTAGGTATAATTGCAGTACTATTATTACTTAATATAGATATGAAAAAAGAAAAGCCTGGAAAATTCCCATTTACTAGGGGATTGTATCCTGAAATGTACTCATCCCGACTTTGGACCATGAGACAGTACGCTGGATTTACCTCCGCAAAAGAATCAAATTCTAGATATAAGTATCTCTTGAAAAATGGAGTGATGGGCTTATCCGTAGCATTTGATTTACCTACGCAAATTGGCTATGATTCTGATCATTTGATGGCTGAGGGCGAAGTTGGAAGAGTAGGAGTGCCAATATCTACATTAGATAATATGCATACTCTTTTTGATGGTATCCCCCTAGATGGTGTTTCAACCTCAATGACAATAAACTCTACCGCGGCCATATTACTATCGCTCTATGTAGTTAATGCAGAAAATAAAGGGATTTCACCTGCTAAACTTAAAGGAACCATCCAGAATGATATCTTGAAAGAATTTGCAGCCAGGGGAACCTATATTTACCCACCCTATCCTTCAATGAGGATAGTAACCAATATTTTAGAGTTTTGCGATCAGCATCTACCGAAATGGCATCCTATCTCGATTTCGGGTTACCATATTAGAGAAGCAGGAAGCACAGTAGAACAAGAACTTGCTTTTACATTTGCTAATGGAATTGCGTATATGGAGACAGCAGTTAAAAATGGTTTAGATCCAAATCGATTGGGTCAACAAATTTCTTTTTTCTTTAATGCACATAATGGCTTCCTTGAAGAAATAGCAAAGTTTCGTTCTGCCAGAAAAATATGGGCCACAATTATGAAAGAAAGATTCAATGTCACAAACGAAAAAGCTATGATGTGTCGATTTCACACTCAAACTGGCGGTTCAACTCTTACGTCAGAACAGCCTGATAATAATGTCGTCAGAACCACAATACAGGCATTATCAGCAGTATTAGGAGGTACTCAATCCTTACATACAAATAGTTTTGATGAAGCACTATCATTGCCTTCTGATGAATCCGCTAAACTAGCATTAAGAACACAACAGATAATTGCACATGAATCAAATATAACTAATCATCCAGACCCTTTTGGCGGAAGTTATATAATTGAAGAAATGACAAATAAACTAGTTAAAAAATCTTTTAAAATTATTAGTGAAATCGATTCTATGGGAGGGGCCATTAACGCAATAGAAAGTGGCTGGATTGAAAATCAAATCGCAAAAAGCGCATATGATTACCAAAAAGATGTAGATAGTAATAAAAAAATAGTAGTGGGCGTAAATCAATTCAGAGATGAGAACCATAAAGATATAGATACGTTTGATATCAATATAGATTCTGCAAATAATCAAATTAAATCTCTAATTAAATTTAAAAAAAATAGAGATCATTCTACAGTTAATGAGAAACTAAAAAGATTGAAAATCTTAGCTCAGTCCAAAGATAACGTCATGCCTGGAATTATAGATTGTGTTAAAGGCCAATGCACTTTGGGGGAGATTTCAAACGTTTTGAGAGAGGTATTTGGCATTCATGAATAATAAAAATATTCCGAATATTTTAGGGATTACTATTTCTTATCTACTTCACCCAATGATTATCTCTTCATTCACTTTTTGGTATTTAATATCTGGCCCAGTAGCCAATATTGAAAATTCAAATGCAGTTTTTTTAACCTCTTTATTTTTTAGTACATTGTTACCTATAATTACTTTTTTAGTACTAAAAAATCGAAATTTAATATCTGATTTTAATGCTTCTAAAAAAGAAGAAAGATTACTACCTATGAGCTTAGGGGCACTCTTTTTTTTAATCGGATTTATTATACTTAGAGAAATGGATACACCAAAATTGATTCAAGGTATAATGTTTTGTGGAATGATTAATACTATATTAGCATGGCTAATTACTAAATATTGGAAAATATCTATTCATGCAATCTCCCTTTCATCGAGTGTCACAATATTTTGGATTTTTGGGCACGCACATTTAGTTTTGTCACTTGGACTTTTTTTGACATTAATTATTGCCCGTTTATTTGCTAATGCACATAATATTCTTCAAATTATTGCTGGTCTTATTTTAGGTATTACTTCTACTTTTATTCATTATTCAATTCTATTTATTTAATTATGATATTTACTCAATTAATTCAAACAAACCTGCGAACTAGAGAACTAGGTAAAAGAGTCGAATATTACAACAGACTAGATTCAACAAATGAAGAAGCATGGGAATTAATTGATGAAGAGCAAGAAAATCAACACGGTACTATCGTAATAACTGAGAATCAAATAAAAGGTAAAGGAAGAAAAGAAGATTCATGGTCGATGGTTGCAGGAAAAGGATTAGCTATGTCAATAATACTAGATAAAAAATATCCCGCTAACCATTCCAGTTTTATATCCCTAGCCACTGGAGTTTCTGTAGTAGAATCATTAAAAAAACGAGGTGTTGAATGTTCATTGAAGTGGCCAAATGATATTTATTCTCAAGACAAAAAACTTGGCGGAATATTGTGTGAAAGTAAAATAAAGAAAAATGAAATTGATAAAATTGTAGTAGGTGTAGGAATAAATGTTAATGAAACTATTGAAGAGCATCCTCATGGCCTTCAAGCAACCTTGACAACCATGTTTAGTATCACAAACCATCCTCACCAGAGAGAATTAATTGTAGCTGAGTTTATTAATTCTTTTGAGCGATTATTAGTAACTATCAATGATGATCCAACTAGTTTAATAGACCATTGGCTTAGTCACTGTTCACATTTGAATAAAAGTGTTTCTTTCTCAAATAATGGCAAAATCAACAAAGGCATTTTTATTGGCCTTGATGAAAAAGGTTATGCTCAAATTGAAATTAATGGTAAAGTTCAAACTTTGAACTCCATAAATCTGATATAAAAGATTTAAATGTTTAATATTTTTAAGTTAATTAGCACTATCTTTTAGAATGGATAAAAACAAAGTATTAAACTCTTTAAACAATGTACTTGAACTTGAACTAGCTGGTGTTGTTAGGTACACTCACTACGCATTTATGGTTCAAGGCCCATACAGATTGAGTGTTGTAGACTGGCTTAGAGAACAAGCAAAAGAATCATTAATGCATGCTGAAATGGTTGGAGAACACATTACCAGTTTAGGTGAACATCCGACTCTTAAAATTGGAGAATTATTAGAGACACACAAGCACTCGACAGAAGATATTCTAAATGAATGTTTAGAACATGAGAAGTCTGCAATTAAAGCTTATTACGTATTATTAGAAAACATTGATGGAAAATCGATAATGTTAGAAGAGTATGCTAGAACAATGATTGCAACAGAAGAAATGCACCAAGCAGAACTCAAGAAAATGTTGAGAGACAACTTCTAAAGTAGCTCTTAAGAGTCATACGCTGCTAATCCTGTAACAGACTGTCCCAATATTAAAGAGTGCATTTCATGTGTTCCTTCGTAAGTAAAAACAGTCTCAATATTTATCATATGTCTCATCGGAGAATAATCTTCCATTATTCCATTCCCGCCTAGAATATCTCGAGATGTTCTGGCTATGTCTCTAGCCATTTGGCAATGATTTCTCTTTGCCAGAGATACTTGATCAAATCTCATTTTACCACTATCCTTTAATCTTCCAAGCTGATAAACCGTTAATTGAGCCATCGTAATTTGCGTAATCATCTCCGCAAATTTGGCTTGTGTTAACTGATAGCCTGCGATAGGCTTACTAAATTGCTTTCTTTCTAGAGAGTAGTCTAGTGCTGTCTGGTAGCAGTCAATCGAAGCACCTACCATTCCCCAAGCAATACCATATCTAGCCTGAGTAAGACATGAGAGTGGGCCTTTCAAGCCTTGTATATTTGGAAGTCTTGAGCTATCTGGGACTCTTACGTTTACCATTGATAATTCAGAAGTCACAGAAGCTCTTAAGCTTAATTTTCCATGAATGTCATTTGAAGTAAAACCGTCCATACCTTTTTCAAGAAGAAACCCTCTTATAACACCTGATTCATCTTTTGCCCAAACAAGAGCGACATCAGCCAAGCTACCATTCGTAATCCACATTTTTGAACCATTAATAATCCAATCATCACCATCTTTTTTAGCAGATGTAGCCATTCCACCAGGATTTGAACCGAAGTTAGATTCAGTCAGTCCAAAACAGCCAATTAATTCACCAGCTCCAAGTCCTGGTAACCACTTCTTCTTCTGCTCATCTGATCCAAAGGCATGAATAGGGTACATTACAAGGGAACCTTGAACACTAGCAAATGAACGCAACCCAGAGTCACCTCTTTCGAGTTCATGAAGAATTAAACCATAAGCCACACTGCTTACACCTGCTCCACCACTTTCTTCAGGCAAAGATGAACCCATAAACCCAAGCTCACCTAATTTCGTGGCGATTTCTAGTGGGAAGGTACCTTTTTCAAAATGCTCATTAATAAGGGGTTTGAATTCTTTCGAAACGAATTCATTTGCTGTTTTTTGAATAAATAATTCTTCCTCAGTTAGTAGATCTGATATGTTGTAAAAATCTGGGCCAATAAGTTTCATCACATTTTCCTTGTTATGTTTCCAAAAATTAATCTAATAAAGTAAAAAAAGTAAACTTCGATGATAATAATTATAAAACTATGTTTCTTTGTTCTTCAATTCCCATTGAAATAACAAATGGGTCTTTTTCTTGAGAATTTAAAAAGTCACTTTTTGAATTTAAACCATTCCAATTATTTTCTATCAAAACCTGCGCAACTGGACTTCCAAGAGAATTGCCTGGGCCAAGAAGAACAACCTGATCTGGGCAAAATTCTTTTACTGCAACGTCGATAGAGGACGAAAAATCATAGGGTCTTACAATTTGATCACCTAAAGTATAACTAAATAATTCTTGAATATCGGTGGACCAAGGAGACCAAATATTACCCCGCCCGTCCACTAAAGGTATCCTAGGTCTATTAAAAATTTTATAATCAAAATAAGATTGCGCAAGTGAGGTTGATTTTTCAATAAGACGAGTATGAAAAGCTGCATGAAAAGGGATTTGGAAAGGATACTTGTCAATGGTTGGCAATATTTTTAAAAGATGATTTAAGGCGCTCTGTTTACCCCCAATCACAACAAAACCACCCAACTTAATAGATAAATGAGCGCCAATTTTCGAAACTTCATCTAGCAACATATTTCTACGATTGATATTTATTCGCCAATCTTCATCAATAATTGGATATATAATCTGTCCACCCGTACCATGATCTTGAGTTAAAATCCCCATAGTTTGAATGAGGTCAAAACCATCTTCATTCGTTAATGCACCACTTAAAGCCATCGCAATATACCAACCCATAGAGTTACCACATATGGCAGCTACCTCATATTTTTCTTTATTAATTAAACTATAATCTTTTAAAGAGCAGGAATAAATCAAAGGAGAGGCATTTTCTCCAGACATGTGTGTTTTTGCTCTAAAAATAGCCTTATCAAGCTCAAAAACACTTTTTAAGTTTTTTGTAGATCTTATTTTATCTTGTTCTACAATCATAGATCGAAGGTTTGAATCAGCATTTTCTAAATAATTTGAGGTTTTACGAGTATAGGAACCTCTCCCAGGACAAACAACGACTATTCTTTTTTTACGCATTCTCGTACAATTGCAAGGCGTTAAAGGTTATTGTTTGACTATTAGGTAATGTAGATGTCGCTGCATCACCAAGCGGTATAAAACTATCCGCTGCCGCATGAAGGTTTATATCATATTTATTTTTTACTTTTGAATATAAAGAAGACATTAAACCTTCTCCATATGATCCTGAACGCCTACATTCATCTACAATTAAAATTTTATTGGATAATCCAATTTCAGCTATTAAGTGATCAATATTAATATCAGACAGCCAGCACAAATCAATGACTTTAATTTTCTTCTTTATTTTTTTTTCAATTTCAGGCAGTGCTTTTAATGAATGATAAAGACCATTTCCGTAACTTATAATAGTAAGAGAATCACCATTGCCATATCTAACAAATTCTCCAATTTCATGATCTTCATCTAATCCCGGATATTTAAAACACCATTTATTATCTTTATCTTCATGTAGATCTTTAGTCATGTAAAGAGCAATAGGTTCGATAAATACTATAACTCTTCCATTTTTATAAGCATGTTTGCTTGCAGTCCTTAACATCTTGACCGCATCTGAGCCATTTGAAGGGCAAGCAACAATTACCCCTGGGATATCTCGAAAAACGGATAAAGAATTATCGTTATGAAAATGCCCCCCAAATCCTTTCTGATAAGCTAAACCTGCAATACGTATTACCATCGGGTTTGTATATTGAGATTGACTAAAGAAAGATAGTGTTGCTGCCTCTCCTCTTAATTGATCTTCTGCATTATGAAAATAAGCTAAAAATTGAATCTCTGGTATTGGTAAAAACCCATTATGAGCTAACCCTGCAGCAAATCCGATAATAGATGTTTCATCAAGAGGACTATTGAAAACTCTTCTACTAGAAAACTGCTTATATAAACCTGATGTTACGTTATAGACTCCTCCTTTTTTAGCTACATCTTCGCCAAAAATCAATGCGTTTTTATACTGAAGCATTATATCAGCAAGAGCATAGTTTATTAGCTTAGCCATATGTGCAGGCCTAGACATCCTTTTATACTCTTTACCAAAAGTTTTAGCTCTCTTTTCCTCTTGAGGTGACGTTGGACAATCTGTTCTAATATTTGCAGGGACAATAGACTTCATTACATCTAATACATTTGAAAGTCTTGGTTTTGTCGCTGCTTTATCAAAAATATAATTTACTTTTTTTCTAGCATGCTCATATAAGTTTAATATTTCCTCTGAAGATAATATATTATTTTCTAATAAAGCTGAAGCAGAATAGAGCAATGGATCTTTTCTTTCAGTCGACTCAATATGATCTATTTCTAAATAACTTGATTCAATATCAGAGCCAGCATGTCCCATTAACCTTACAGTTTTCATATGTAAAAAAACTGGTGCTCGATTAGAACGGCAATATTGTTCAGCCATTTTTGAAACTCTTATTGTATCAAGAATATTTAACCCGTTACAGCTAAAATATTTCAAATGCGCCTGTCTTGAATAAGTGTTTTTTATCCAATCATCTGGCGTAGGAACAGAAATACCAACACCATTATCCTCACATATAAAAACTATAGGCACATTTCCACCTATGCTTCTTACCCACCTTGATGTATTGAACCCTGTAAGCGCGCTAGCGTGATTTGCGCTTGCATCTCCAAAACTACAAATGACTATACTATTTGATTTTAATTCTTTTTCTTTAATTCTTAAATCTTTAGCTCTATCAATTGAGAATGCTGCACCAACAGCCTTAGGAATGTGACTAGCAATAGTGCTTGTTTGTGGAGGAATATTCAATGGCTTACTTCCAAGAACTTTATGCCTACCACCACTGATGGGGTCTTCTGCTGATGCCATAAATGATAGCGCCAAATCATAGATTGGTGTGCTTCCAAAAAGTTGTTTTGAACGTTCTATAAAAAACGGGCCACTTCGATAGTGTAAAAAAGCAATGTCTGAAAATGGAAATATATTACCAAATACGGCATTAGCCTCGTGACCAGAACTCCCAATAGTATAAAAACATTGTCCTGTTTCTTTTAATTCCCTCGCTTTTATATCAATATGTCTACTATGAACTTGACTTTCGAAAATAGATATTACTTCACTGCTATCTATAGTTAATTCATTTACTAAGTTAGTTTCTGTATTTTTTGGAAAAGAATTGCTTTTTAAAGATTCTAAAAAGTTGTTATCTATAATTAAAGCTCTGTTAAATTGATTCATATCTATCGTGCAAGGTCTTTAAAAATACTCTATTTCTTTTTAATAAATTTTGCTGGGATTCCACCCCATACTTCTCCAGACGGAACTTTTGTATATTTTGGGACTATTGATCTAGAAGCTATAACGGACCCATCACCAATGACGCAACCTGGATTAATTTGCGCACCTAAGCCAATTAAACAATTATTACCAATCACAATTGGCGAAAACACTAAATCATCTCTCTCTGCAAGATGGGGGGTAATAATTACTTTTGAACCAATGATAGTATTTTCACCAATTGAAACTAGATAAGGATCATTTATTCTATCACTGCTTACAAAAGCACCCTTGCCAATCTTGCATCCTAAAGCCCTATAATAAAAGTCTGTAATCCATGATGGCACCATATGATGTATACAAGGTTTAGCAAGGCGATCTAGGACATTTAAGAAACCCCATCTTATAGTAATCGCAGAAAGAAAAGGAACCCTCATAGAGCCAATTGAAGGCTTGAAGAGATAACTTAAAAAAGCTGTTAGTAAAATTGTTGAAAGCATCCATAATACATATGCAAGCCCAATACTAATCCCAATATATAAAGCACGCTCAAAATTTGAAAAAATTAGCGTCTTTTGAAAAGTATTTAAAATAATGTAAACTCCAGGAACTGATGCGATTCCCCAGTGAATTCCAGTATAAAATACTACAATCGTTGTTAAAACATTCTGTGTGAGTTTCCACAACATAAAATAAATTATTTAATTAAAATTATATTTAACCTTGATCATCCCAGTAGACCTCTTGCCATAATGTTGTCGTTTCAGGAAAAACATTTAACATGATTTTTTTTAATGCTTTTGCATATTCTTGAATCTCAATTTGAGCGGTTGCCTCATCCCTGAGTTCAATAAAATTCATTATAGACTGAAAAGAAGCAGTCCACCAAACCTGAGTATAGACAGTTAAAGGCAGAATACTCCTTGCTTGCTCTTTTGCAACACCCATTTCAATCATTTTTTCGTAAGCATCTATTGACCGGTGTTGAGCATCGCTCCAAAGCGTCTGCGCACTTTTTTGATCTTCTACTAGCCCTTCACTTGCCTGTTTATTATCATCAGATTGGGCACGAAAGTTTTCAGGCATGTAAAAATCAGAGTATTCAACATATCTTCCACTTATTTCATTCCAGGCATGATCTTTTGTCGGATGATCTGATGTCGTTTCTATGCCGACTACGTGTTTATACCATTGCCTCATTACAAATTCTGGGGCTTTGATAATCATCATTACGTGCTGATGCCGAAATGGTGAAAAATGCTTGTGCTTAATAAGGTACTTAGAAAGCCTTCTGTCTTTGTCTGTAAATTCTTTTGACCGTCCACCAAATGAAACTCTTGCTGCATTTACAGGAGTAAGATCATCGCCTAGTACATCTACAACCTCAATATAGCCTTTATCTAATACTTTTTCATTTTCAACATTACTCATTTCAATTCCTATCGTAATTTATTTTTGACTCAATACTTTAAACGTTTTATCTGCAGATAAATTATAACCAGCAATAATCCCCGGTTCAATTAAAGTTTTTTCATTATTAAACTTTAGTTCTTTACCATTGCTCAAGTTAATAGTCTTACCACCAGCCTCATTAATTAAACAAACCCCCGCACATACATCCCACTCATTTTTTGGACGAAGTGTAGCAAAAACATCTGCTTTACCGACAGCAGTCAGTCCCATTTTATATGCAACACTTCCAATTGGCTCGAGTTTTTTAAAATTTTCTTTGAATGGCTCCCATAATCCTCGACTAGATTCAGAACGGCTGTTTAGAATAATCATTTCTTCTGTTTTCTCTTTTTTAGATACTTCAAATTTTTCATCGTTCAAAAAAGTGCCGCAACCTTCACTAGCATGAAATGTTTCACCCGTGACTGGATTATACAAAATCCCGACAATTGGTTTTCCATTTTTTACTAGACCAACACTTACTACGAAATGAGGGACACCCTCAATGAATTCTTTCGTTCCATCTAGAGGGTCAACAATCCAAACTTTTTCCTTTTTTAATCTTTCTTTTGAATCTACGGTTTCCTCAGATAACCAGCCATAACTAGATCTCGCTCCAAGAAGAGTATTTTTCAAATAATCATCTGCTTCATTATCTGCAGTGGTAACAGGGTTGTGATAGCTTTTTTCTTTGATTTCATAATCATGACGGTAATACTTCATGATTATTTCACCAGCCTTTTTTGATGCTTTTAGAGCAATCAATAAATCTTCTTCTAGACTGAAATTATCATCTCTAGACATTAATTAAATACTCACCATTTTTTGAGGTTTTTCTCGAATAATTGAATTTTGCTTATCCACATAAAACACATTGGAACCTTCACGAAATGAAAGGTTTTTTCGAGGAATATTATCTATGAAATGAATAGCTGCTCCATCTTCAATCGCATGCACTGATTGTATCTTTTCTTCCTCTATAAATTTATGCACACTTGGCCTTCTATCTTTTTCAGAATCATAATGTGGACAACAACTACCTGGCAATATTCCCATACAATCTATATAATTTAAATTACTCGCCCAGGAATCCGTAATCCCCGTATCAAACCAACATATAGCACCTGCACTAACGCCCGATAAAATAGTACCCTTGTTGTATGCCTTAATTAGTAATTTGTCTAATTTCCATTCTTTCCAAACAGCGAGCATACTTTTAGTATTGCCACCTCCAATATAAATCACATCGGCACTGTTAATTAACGCATCTATCCTAGGCGTTCTTTGGAAAAGGTTTAAATGGCTTGGATTACAATTTAAACCATTAAAACATGAGTAAAAGTTTACTATATATGATTTATCCTCAGCGCTTGCAGTTGGAATGAAAAGAACATTTGGCATACTCTCGCTTGACTGATCAATAATGTATTTTTCTATTATTCTTTGGCTTGGATTACGGCCGAAACCGCCACCGCCTATAGCTATTATTTGTTTCATACTTTGAATTAAAGATTTAAATATTTATAGTTAAATTAATTTGAATATTTATGTATTCATGTAATAATTATTTTTTTATTTACCTTGAATCCCATTAATAACTTCGTGTATTTTTAGTGCAGTAGGAGTTTAGAAGGAAAACAAATTTTTATATTTTTTCTGACGACATTGACAACTTTTTTATCATCCCAATAATAAACGGGACAAAATTTCTTACCTATCTACCCTCCTCAATATAGTATATATAAATTGCCTTTCTAATTGGTACTTCATTCGCACACCGCGCGCAGAATCCTACTATTAAGGCTAAACGCAGGTGGATTATAATGAAAAAAGAAATTTTTATTAATGAGAGTATGGGCGAAACGAGAATTGCTATCCAGGAAGATGGCAAAATTGTTGAAGTTTATATTGAGCGTCAAGATAAACAAAGGATGGTTGGTAACATCTACAAAGGCAAAGTTGAAAATGTTTTGCCTGGTATGCAAGCAGCATTTGTCGATATTGGCTACGACCTAAACGCTTTTTTACCATTTTCAGAAATCGCAAACCCAGATTACATCATTGAAGATGATTCAGAAGAGAATCAAAAAAAGAAAGGAAAGCCAGATAACATTGAAGTTGATTTACGTACGAATCAAGAAATCTTCGTTCAAGTTATCAAAGAGCCTTTTGCAGGTAAAGGGCCTAGAGTTACTACAGAAGTAGCTATCCCTGGAAGATTGTTAGTTTTAGTACCTCACGAAAACTATATTGGTATCTCAAAAAAAATATGGGATAAGTTTGAGAGAAGAAGATTAAAAAAGATAGCTAAGGGTCTTAGACAAAAAGATACTGGCATTATAATTCGAACTGTGGCTGAAGGAAAAAGCGAAGAACATATAGTAAATGATTTTAATTCTCTTTTAAGTAGCTGGAATAAAGTAGCAAAAGTTGCTGAAAACGAAGACGCACCAGCATTGGTATATGAAGACCTAGAAACAGCTTCAAGCGTTGTAAGAGATCTCCTCACGCCGGATGTTGAAAAAGTTATTATTGACTCAAAAAGACTCTTCAAAAAAACACAGAAATATCTTGAAGAGGTCTCTCCTAGTCTTGCTGATCGCCTCGAAATGTATAAACTAAAACTACCACTTTTCGAAAGTTTTGGTATCGAGTCAGAGATAGAAAAATTAATGAGACCAAAAGCATGGTTAAAAAGTGGTGCTTATTTAATTATTGAAAAAACAGAAGCTATGGTAGTTGTGGATGTGAACAGCGGAAAATTTGTTGGAAAAAAACTGCATGAAGATAATTCGCTAAAAATTAATCTTGAAGCTGCTAGAGAAGTCGCCAGACAATTAAGACTCAGAGATCTTTCAGGATTAGTTGTCATAGACTTTATAGATATGCGTCTTGAAGAAAACAGAAAAAAGATATATCATGAACTTAGAAAAGAACTTAGAAAAGATAGAGCCAAGGTAGCAGTCTCACCAATTACAGAATTTGGGTTACTGGAAATGACTAGGCAAAGAATCCGAGTCAGCCTTTTAGATTCTATGAGTGAAGAGTGCCCTTCATGTTACGGATCCGGTAGAATAATTTCAAAAGAAGCACTAATTACCAGAATCGAGCATTGGCTTAGAAGATATAAGAGCAAACACAGAGACTTGAAAATTATTTTACAACTACATAAAGAAAATGCGCATTACATTGAAAATGATAAGAAAAATATTTTAAGAGGTTTAATGTGGAAAAATTTTGTTCATATCAAGATAGAAACGAATAAAGATTTAAGAAGAGATGAGTTTAGATTTATCAAGTCACGAACAGGAAAAGACATAACAAATGAAATGTTGCTTGATAAGGACGCATAGATAGGTTAAGTTTGCCAGCTTTAAAATTTATGTATGCAATAATAAATATATCAGGTAAACAGTACAAAGCCGAGGAAGGTTCCAAGCTTTGTGTACCAAAGTTATCATTAGAAGAGGGCAAAAAAATCATTTTAGATGATGTATTAATGGTCCATGATGGTAAATCTACAAATTTTGGTAGTCCAAAAGTAGCTGGAGCAAAAGTTACCGCGACAGTAATAGACCATGGCAGAGAGAGAAAAATTTTAGTCTACAAAAAGAAAAGACGAAAAGGCTATGCTCGGAAAAATGGTCACAGACAATGGTATACTAATATAGAAGTACAAAGTATTCAAGTGACTAAAGCTAAACCAGCAGCTAAACCAGCAGCTAAACCAGCAGCTAAACCAGCAGCTAAACCTAAAAAACAAAAAGAAGATAAGTAAATCTCATGGCACACAAGAAAGGTCAAGGTAGTTCAAGAAACGGTAGAGACTCTAATGCGAAGCGTCTTGGTTTAAAGGTAGGAAATGGACAATCAATTTTAGCCGGTTCAATTATCCTTAAACAACGCGGAACTAAGGTTCACCCTGGTACCAATGTTAAAAGAGCGAATGATGATTCTTTGTTTGCCTTGAAAGATGGAATAGTTGAGTTTAAACGCAAAGGCAGAGATAGAAAAGTTGTAAACATAGTAATCTAACATTAGATTATTTTGGTATAGTAAAAATAATTAGAGCCTCACTATTGTGAGGCTTTTTTGTTATAATATAATATTCATAGCTTCTACGAGGCCTTTCAATAAAATAACGGAGAAATAAAATCATGGGTAGAAAAAAATTAGCAATGATCGGTGGTGGACAAATTGGTGGAAATTTGGCTCTTATAGCAACTCAAAAAGAACTAGGGGATGTTGTCATATTTGATATACCTCAATCCGAAGGTATGGTTAAAGGTAAGGCATTAGATATCATGCAATTACGACCCCATGATGGGTATGATTCTGAACTTTTAGGTACTTCAGACTACAGTGACATTGAAGGTTCAGATGTTGTAATTATTACAGCGGGGATTCCAAGGAAACCTGGAATGGATAGAGAAGATTTAATGTCTATTAACCTGGGTATTATAAAAGATGTCGCCTCCAATGTTAAAAAATATGCACCCGATGCCTTTGTAATTGTTATATCAAATCCTCTAGATGCCATGGTATATGCTTTCCATAAAGTATCTGGCTTTGATAAAAGTAAAGTAGTTGGTATGGCTGGCGCTCTAGATTCAGGACGATTTCGCGCGTTTTTAGCTATGGAGACTGGACTATCTGCACAAGATGTTAGTTGTATGGTACTAGGAGGCCATGGAGACAGTATGGTGCCAATAACACGCTTAGCAACAATAGGAGGGATTCCAGTAACTGATCTAATTGATGCAGACAGGCTTAAAGAGATCGAAGATAGAACTAGATTCGCTGGTGGAGAGCTCGTAAAACTGTTTGGTAATGGATCTGCATTTTATGCTCCAGCCCAATGCGCTATTGAGATGGCAGAATCTTATCTAAAAGATAAAAAAAGAGTAATCCCTAGTGCAGCGCTATGTGAAGGAGAATTCGGAATAGAGGGCTACTTTATTGGCGTACCAACAGTAATTGGATCTGGTGGAATTGAAAAAATCATAGAATTTAAACTTACAGATGAAGAAAAATCAGCCCTAGCTAATACTCTGGACGCAGTTAAAAAGATAGTTGCAGAAACTAATCTTTAAGATTATTTAATTAGACTTCCCTTAGGGGTGTACAAGTTATTTAATATATGAAATTCACACTAAGCTTTTGGCTACTCCTCTCTTATTCATTCTCTCAAGATATTTTTGTCCAAGAAGAAGAAAAAAATCTTTATAGGTCTGCAGTCGAGTATAGCTTTGATGAAGTATTAGATAATGGTGCTTATACATTTATTTTAGAAAAAATAAATGGTATTATAAATATAATTGGCCACGCTGGCTCAGGAACACATTTAATCATTGATAATAGCGTTCACGCCTTTAACAATAAAAGTGCTATTTCTAAACTTAAAGATAGTCAAATAAATGTTTATCATGATGAAAATGAAAAAACAATCCGTATAAAAAAAATAGCAGATAAGTACGATCGTAAAATCGTTTCAAAAATCGACTTACACCTTCCAATCAATTCAAATATCAGAGGAGAAATAAAAAACAGTGACTTATCAATAAGTAAATTAAGAGGTACAATTGCTATAAAATCAGAAAGTACCGATTCAAAATTAGCCAATTTATCAGGTAATATTAACTTCAATACCAAGGGTGGTAATATTAGCGCAAATGAACTTTCTGGTTCTGTTCAATTAAATGTAATTAGTGGTGACATTGACATGTTTGATTGCAATTCAAATACAATAACAAATATTGAGAATGGTAATATCATAATTAATGGCGTCCGAGGAAAACTCATATCTAATACGACACTGGGAGAAACTCTGATTTCAAACTTTGAAGGTGAGCTCTGTGAAGTTAATATAAATGTCGGCGGTCTAAAAATAACCAATTGTAAATCTGATCTTGCCGTTAAAATTGATATTGGGAATATTGACATCAATGACCTTCATGGCTCTATGACAATTTTCACAGGAAAAGGACAAATCAATTTAAATAACATTATAGGCAATGTTAATTGTAACACAAACTTTGGAAATGTAACTGGTACAAACCTCTTCGGTAGAGTAAATGCTAATTCTGAGTTAGGAGATATCGTAATAAATAAAGGCTACAACTCATTTTTAACCGACCATTCAATTGATTTAATTACAAAACGTGGTTCAATTTCAATTCGCTTACCTTCAGATCTACCATATAATATAAATTCCCAATGTCATAATCTAGAAACAAAAAATGCTATCAATTCAGAGATACCCCTCGAGGAAGAGTTTTTAGCTGGTAAGGTAATAGCACTAGGTAAAATAAAAGAAGGGACAATAAACTGTAACCTATCATCTCATTATGGACCAATATCAATATATACTAATTGATATAAGGCTTTATTGAATTTTCAATTTTTAATAACATTTTTCCTTACATCTCTATTCATCTATGGCGATTCTAAAAACATAAAATCTTTAGAATATCAATATAAATTAAAAAAATATGATGCTCTCAGGTTTTATTTCGATTGCAGCATTGGAAATCTAAAAATTAGACCTAGTAATAATCGATATATTGTCAACGGTGATATATTCTATAATGCTGAAATGCCAAAACCACAGTTAAAGCTTTCAGATAAAAATAATATTGCAAGATTAGATTTTAAGGTAAAACCAAATAGTTCTAGTGCCTCCGCAAGCACATTAAGCAGTTTGATTGATAAAGGAAATGATAACTATAAGATCAATTTTAAGTTACCAACTAAAATTGCTACTGATATGAATCTTAACTTTGGATTAGGTAAAGTTGATCTTGATTTTTCCGGAATACGTATTTCTAGTTTAGTTATGGATTGTGGATTAAGCGATGTCACTCTTGTATCTAAAAAACCCAATATTATTAGTTGCGACAATATTAAAATTTCTACTGGTATCTCTGATTTTAATAGCATTGGATTAGGGAATTTTAATTCTTCTAAATATACTTTTGATGTGGGCATGGGATCTGCCGAAATAGATATGTCTGGATCAATTAATAACAATACTACTGTAAAAATAGAAGTCAGCGTTGGTTCTCTTGAGTTAAAACTTCCCTTTAATACGAATATTAATCTATCTATAAATCAAAATATGCTTAGTTCAGTTAATGTAAAAGATTTAGTATCAACAGGAGAAGGTAAATACGAAAGTAAAGACTATCAAAAACGTTGGTCATCAATGAATATTGAAATTTCAGTTGGTATTGGTTCAGTCGACGTATCGACTGAAAAAAAATAGTAAGTTATTTATCAGCTTCTTTTACATTGCTGATATTTCTTTTTAATCCATTTAATTTTGTTCTCTTCGCTGCAGAATTTTTAAATGTACTAGTAAATTCTAATTGATTCATATTTTCCCATTTTTGGTTAGTGTTGTTGACAATATCACTCCTCGGTTCAAAATGCTTCTCTTCGCTAATTTTTGAAAATGATATATTCCAAGGACAAACTTCTTGGCAAATATCACAACCATAAATCCAACCATCTAGATTGTTCTGTTCCTCCGAAAATTCACCTCTATGTTCAATCGTTAAATAGCTTATACATTTATTTGCATCTAAAACGTATTCGCCTAGCGCCTGAGTCGGACAGGCATCTATACAAGCGGTACAACTACCACAAAGGTCTTTTGTAAATGGATCATCAATATCTAAATCGAAATCAATTACTAACTCGCCCAAGAAGAGCCAGCTCCCAAAATCGGTACTTATCAAATTAGTGTGTTTACCCTGCCAGCCCAATCCTGCTCTTTGAGCCCAAACTTTTTCCATAATTGGTGCGGTGTCTACGCAGACTAAACCTTTAGCATTTGGTTTACTTTGTTTAATAAACTCAAGTAAAGAAAAGATTTTTGATTTTATAACAGCATGATAATCATCCCCCCACGCATAATTACTAAACTTATAATTACTTTTCAAATCTGATTGATCTTTACCAACATAATAATTTAATCCTAAAGAAATCACAGTTCTGGCCTCAGAAAAATAATTAAAAATATTCCCCCTTTCTGTTTTTCTTTTTTCAACCCATGCCATTTCAGCATGCTTTTTTTCATCAAGCCATTGCTTAAGTTTTTTATTTTCAGCTTTTGTTTCAGATGCTTTAGCAATACCAACTTTATGGAATCCAAGCTCAAAAGCTTTTCTCTTTATATCTTCCGAATTTATTGTCATTTAAAAGTTAATTGTATAGAAGCCCTAAATATATAGATAGGAAGACTCTATTATAGTTATTCGTTATGCTAAATGTTTTTAAGTCATCACCTTTTTGATAATTTATGGTTTCTTTAAAACTCTCATATCCAAAAATTAACCCAGTAATCAATTTTTGATTTAATTGATTAGATACATCAATACTTGTTTCATATCCGCCTTGATCAAAAGAACTATATAACAGAATGTTAAGATTTGTTTTATTTAGAATACCAAGGTTTGGTTTAAACCAAGCCTCATATTCTAAACTTTCATCTTCAAAAAAAGCGTATAAGGAAAAACCTATAATATCTAAACCGATATAAACTTCTGTTAATCTTTTTATTTCATTTTCAAAAATAATATTCTGTCCTATTCCTAAATCAAATGATAGGATCTTTGATAAAGCATTACTCATTCCAAAGGAATAATTTGAAATCAATTGGGTGTTAGTATAATAGTCTATCTGACCAAACCATATATTCGCATAAACGCCATATTTATTTTCTGTATTAGCAAATGCCTCAAAATCAATTCCATTATCATAAATATTAAAAATTCCTCCAAAGTTATAACCCTTATTTCCTGTCACAACACTCTCAATATTGGATTGAGCTTTTAATATGGTAAAGAAAAAAATAATCAATAGATAGTATTTCATTTTATTTTACTATTTTTATTTATCATTATTATTAATTTTTTGAAACCATAATATTCCTATAATAGTTTTTACATCAGTAATTTTATTTGACCAAACTAGTTCTAAGGCTTCTTCTAAATTAGTTGGTATTAAATTGATGAATTCATCTGCGTCTTTATTTTGCTTTGTTTGAACTAAGTCTGTAGCCAAAAATAAGTTCATTTTTTCGTTTGCAAATCCGATTGCAGGATAAATGTTTGCAATGAATTCTATCTTATTTGATTTATAACCAATTTCTTCTTCAAGCTCTCTTTTTGCACATTCTAAAGGACTTTCTCCTTGGTCCAATTTACCTGCTGGCAGCTCAATGAACTCAGAACCAGCTGCATATCTAAATTGTCTAATTAAAGCAATTTTCCCATCAGGAAATACAGGTATTACAACAGAAGCACCAGGATGATTTATCCATTCACGATTTCCTTTTTTTCCATTAGGGAGAAGAACATTATCTTTCCTGACGTCAAAAAAGTCACCTTTATAAACAACTTTAGAATTTATCTTTGTCTCTTTTAAATCTGACATGTCTTTTACATTAATTTATTTTTTATAAGTATGAAATATGATTCTAGCTTTTTTTAGCCATTCCCAATCTGATGCGTAATTATCTTTTCCCGGCACTAAATTCATAGCCTTTTTAAGGAGTCCAATAGCTTCATCTTTTCTTTTACCTTTGTGCAAAGCCTCAGATAAATAAACCATTTGGGCAATTTCAACATCACCAGTATCATAGGCCAACCGTAAATATTTAATAGCATCTTTATTATTTGGCCAAGACAATATAAACGGGATATATGGAGCCTTGTAATGAACCGCACCCAACAAAAAATAACCGGCCCCATTTTTATATTTTGGATTAAGTTCAATTATTTTTTTGGAATGATGTTTCATCTGTTCAGCGACACCCTCTTTCGCAGCTGCAAAGATTCCATATTCTTCTGCCCAACTCCCAAGATTTACGAGATACCAGTATCGGCATTCAACTGAATTTGGGAATTCTTCAATTAAACCTAAGCCAAAATCTTTACCTTTTTTTAAAATCTTTTTTTTAAGAGCCTTGTCATCTTCGGCAAACTTTGCTTTAAAGAAATATGATTTTAGTAAATAAAGTGAGGCGTCTTTTTTATTTGTTTCATTCATCAAAACATTTTCAAAATAAGTAATTGCCATCGAAATTTGCCTGGGATTGGCTTTATCTTCGATACAGCCTTCATGCCTTTTATTATAGTGAGTGACGCCTTTTTGAAAATCTGATTGGCCGAAACTAAAGGCAAGTAAAAATGAAATAAGGAGGGTTTTCTCTGTCATCCAGATTAAAAATATTCAATGTAAATAATTTTAATTTCTCGCTTGAAATAATCGACTTTATCTTCATCAAATAATAAATTATTAAAATTTAATTCTAAATGCAGATGCTCAACAAATGTCCAACGAATTGCAGCATTCAGATATCCACCTCTACTAATTGCCAATGTTTCAGTTGTCATATCATTTTCATTAAGCGCTGCATTATACTCCATTAAAAGTGAAAACTCAGGATTGATTTCTATGTCCATTCCGAAGAATAAATTTGGGTCTTCATCTCCATCATCTATCTCAGTAAAATTATAACTGACTCCACCATGCATTCCTAAATTTCCTAATCCTGTTTTCCAATTTTTGCTAGCACTGAGATAAAAACCATAGGCTTTCATATCATATCGATTAAGCGAGTCACCTAAATTAAAATTACCGAACCCTTGAGTATTTAAGCCCATTGCAATACCAGGAGTTGTAATAGACTCATCCATAAGCATATATTTTAAATTAGCCTCTGGCCTTGGGTACCAACGCAGACTATCATCACCTATTAAGTTTGATGAACCATACGATAAGCCAAATTGAAACCTATCTGTAATTCCAGCTCTCAATCCTAGAATCATTCCACCGCCATCTTGAATGCGCATTCCTAAGGAAAAACTACCTCGCATTAGTGTTGCAGCCGTTGGAACAGTAATTAAATCTGTTGGTGGTGGATAGTTTTGCCCGGTAGGATATGTTTGGCTAAACGACACATTATAAAATAAAAGTAAGGTTATAAAAATTCTTTTCAATAGCTCTTCCTAAACTCAATTGCCTCTGGATAAATTACATCTCCCATGCGCGAGGTCAAAGAACGTACATTATCAAATGGAATAGTTAAAAGACCGTTATTATCTAATAATCTAAATTGAATACCATTGGTACTTGTACCAATAAAGTCGACTTCAAAAGACTGTCCAGATTTCAACACTAATTGATCAAATTTCGTATTGGGAATAAAAGAATTATTTGGTGAAATAATTCTTTTATCTTTTATTTCTTTGCTAATAATATCATATTCATCTAACACGTTTCCTGTCCGTGGAGGAGGCGTTCGATATATTTGGTCCGCTGGAACCATATCCAATGCAACTTCGGAAATTAGTTCATTATTCCTACCAAATTCCCAAATTTGAGTTACGTTAGACATCAAATCAAATTTATAATTAAATTTCCTTATTATTTCACCATCAGGAAGAGTCCTCCACCTTTCCTCAGAAAGAAAGCTTAAGTAATCATAATCCAGTTCAATTTTTCCATATTTCAAGCCATCAATTGTTTCAAATATTATTTGGGTAACTTGCTTCCCCCTTGGAATGATAAAAGTAGAACGTTGATCGACAAAGTTAATTTCTTCTCTATCAATGTAATTTGATTTCTGAAATTCAATACTCCAAGGTTCATTATTGCTATATACAACTAATTTTAAAAACTCGCCTTTACTATTGACCTCTCCTTTTTTAATCAAAACTTTATCACTGTTATATTCCATTGTCTCTCGTTTTTTCAAACTACCATTTGAAATATAATATTCGAGCTTTATAGGCAAATTTCGATCATTGAAATATGCTGTAAGATGATCATATCCCCTTCGATTTGTTGCTTTCATCGGTACGTTTGCAATGAAATCTTTTTCATTAGCATAATAGCGTAAATATGATATTTCATTAGCTAAACTAAATTGTAAAGTCACTAAAAAATAAAATATCAAAGAATTTTTCATGGTACAAATCTCCAAACTACTGGACGATGATCTGAAATTATTTCATCATAGCCAGATATATAATCTCCAAGTCTGATAGTTTGTACATCACCGGAACCCTCTTTTTCAAATAAATCTGCAGATATCATTATATGATCTATAAAGCTTGGATAACTTGGAAAGGAGTCATAAATATTTGTGTTTGAGTGAGCATTATCGTAAGTAACATACCTATAGTTATCATTATCTTCTAAAAAGATGTTAAAAGAATTTTGATTATAACTATCTGATATATCATCATTCCAATCTCCAACTACAATATGATTAACAATACCAGACTGAACAGAACTATTCAAATAATCATGCAGTATGTCCACTGATGCTTTTCTTCTATCATACCCATTATTACAGCATTTTAGATGCATATTGATAATAGTGAAATCAAATGCATTTTGCCCCAAATATGTCATTTCTAACCTTAGCGGCGGCCGATAAGCAAACTCATAAACACTATCGGTAAATAAGCTAGATTGGCTTCTGACGACAAAATCATTTTTTTTGTATAATACAACTAAATTTAAATAATCCGTATCTTCTGAAATTACAAAATCATAATCAGTTAGTGATTCTGCAAGTTCTTCAAATGAGTTACGGCTTGATATTTCTTGTAAACAATAAATATCAGCATTTAAACTTTTTATAATTTTCTGAACAGAATCCATTGTCCGTTGACCCAATTTTGGAAAAAATTCAATGTTCCAAGTCACAATTTCAATACCATCTTCTATATTAAGATTTGGTAATAAATCTACTGAACTACCGCCATTAATATTTCCTTGTTCAGTGGGACTAGCGCAAGAAAAAAAAATAAAGGCAAAAACTAATGAATAAACTTGTTTCAGTTTCATTGCCCTATAGGTAATGAAAGAAGTATTGGCCTGTGATCTGATATAATACTTTCATACTCTTCCCAGCCACCGATCCATTCATCTAAATTAACTGATCGCACAATGCCTTCTTTTTCAAAAACATCAAAGTATCCACGACCTATCATAATATGGTCTAGGAAACTAGGCCAACTAGGGTAAGATTGCTGATTAGGATCGTTAACTATTCTGTTAGTAACAAAAAGAAAATTTTCTTGGTCATTTATAAATGGGCTAAATGATTGATAGATACCAGTATCTTGTAATTGATCATTCCAATCTCCAACTACTATGATATTATCTTTACCATTTTTAGATTTTTCTTTTAAAAATCCATGCAACTGCTTCATAGACTGTTGCCTCCGATAAAGACCATCACCACAACATTTTAAATGCATATTGACAATACAAATTTCTTTTTTTACATCGCCACAATGATACAGAAAATCGACTACCAAAGGTGGTCGACCAGCAAAATAATAATCATCCATGGCGAACGGCTCATCTTGACCTAAAACCGTAAACATATTTTTTTTATAAATAATTGCCTGTTCTAAAAAAGATGAATGCTTACTTATTACGAAATCATAATTAGGTAACCAAGACATCATTTTAGAAAAAGCTCCAATCTTTAGGACCTCTTGCACTCCGATGATATCAACATTTAAATCTTGTATTATTTCAGCAACAGCTTTCATAGTAGTGTCACCTTTTAATGGAAATCTTTCCATGTTCCATGTCATAATATCTAATAGATTATCTTTTCCAACAGCTGAAACATCAAATTCATTGAATTTTGCATTAATATTATCGGAAGGACAGTCAGTCTCTTCTATTTCTAAAATTTGCTGCGTATAATCTTTATTATGAAGAGAAGAAATAGAATTTACCCAACCACTTATCGAATCTTGAACTGCCAAATCTGGCCATATATTATCAGTAAATAAATTGACCATCATTCCGCGCTCAGTCGGAAAAGTATAATTTTTTATTATTTTCTTTTCTTTATCAATATTCAATATAAGATGACCTATGCCTGTAAGATTTCCATAGTTTTGAACTACAATGGTATGAGTATTCGGGTCAACCCAAGGCGTATCATATCCTTTACTCACGCCACCTGTTATAATAACGTCTACCTCATTTGTGAAGTGGGCTAACTCAATCGCATTTTTAATCTTTAAGTCTTTTTGAAATACCCCTTTTATAAATTTTTCGTATTCATCTTCTCGATTATATGGAAGACCTAAGTGAGATAAAACAAAAATAAGATCTACATCATTCCGAATAGTTTCGATTTGAGCATTTAATGTTTTTAGTAAATCAAGAACTTCTACACCCTCATAATTTTCAGGTATTAACCCATCAAATAAAAATGGAGTAATTAAACCTATGAGTCCTATTTTCATACCATTGGCATCAATGATTTTATAATTCTCTATTCCATTTACTCCTTTAAGATTCGAAGCAAGAAATGGAAAATTTGCTTCTCTTTTTAGTTTTTCTAAATTTTCTACACCTTGGTCAAAATCTCTGACTCCAGGAACAAATGCATCGTAGGCCATCCAATTCATCCATTTCATTATTTTTGTGCCTCCATCATCTGTTCCTAACTGAGTTCCTTGAAATAAACTACCAGCGTCCGTAAGAATGACAAAATCACCATCCTCACTAGCTTCTTTTCTTAAATTAGATATATAGGTGTATGCACCAGCTCCACCAGCTAGAAGAGGCGAAAATTCAGGATTAATAAATCGTGCTGGAAGCTCATGAATAGCGCCATGTATGTTATTTGTAAAAACAAGGTGCAGTTTGGAGGATTTAGAATGAAGAGAACTGGCAAAAATGAGAGACAGAATTAGCGGGAATATTCTTTTCATTTATCTGATATTATAACATTAATTAAAAAGAATAATTAATTGTAGCCTTTAAAACTGTATTTTTTTCATCAATCCTATCTAAAGATAAATTTTCTTGTGAAATAGATGGAAATAAATCTCTATACCTATAATCAACTGATCCAAAAACTGCAACAACATCAACACTTATATTGTTATACACCCATCCACTTCCGATAGTGACTTTTGTTATTTCAAACTCTCCTCCAAGAGGAGAATCACTATAGATAAAACCAAACCTAAGCGGAGTTTTTCCTAAAATTATGTGCTCTACACCAACAGATAATCCCATTGTAGATTGGTAATTGTGATTAGATGTGTCTATAGATGAATGATCAACTTTATAAATGTCATGATTTTCCCAATCTTTAAAAATTAACCCACCTGTAATATTTGTTTTGGTAGGGTTATTGACCTGTATAGAAAAACCAAGATTAATTTCTTGAGGGAGAGTGATACTATAATTTGAAGAAGTATCGCTAAAATAGAAACTTGGTAATTGAGTTTTTTCATCAATGGAAGGTATCAAGCCATCTGTCAAAAATTTTATTTCAGTTGAAGGCGTAACGGAAAGCGCAAAAGACATATTCTCTTTAAAATCAACTGTTGCTCCGAAAGTAAAACGACTAACATTCTCAACAGACATCTTTACATCTTTTAATAGGGTTGTATCACTAGCCAACGCGTCATCTTCTTCTATAACATTAACACCTTTTATATAGAATAAGTCATCTTCATAAAGATTGTCTAAAAGGACTCCCATTTTTACCCAACTATTAATTTTTGTAGCTATTCCAATTTTAAGTGAGCGAATAACTCCATCTATATTTATTAGATGATAGCCAACTACAGGGTCACGGTTATAGACTCCTGGCCCAAGACTAGCTCGAACTTCTTCAGAATAGTCATATCTAAAATCCCAGTAAGGCGAATCAGAGACTGATAATGATAAAGGTAATTTTAAATATTTACTTACACTGCCAGATAAAGACCATGAAAGAGAAGAAAAAGCTGGCCTATTGAGCGCATATACATTTTGAGTTACAACATCATCAAACATATCTATTACTGGAACACTTCTACGTTCTGCATATGAGTTTCTAGTAAGATCAAACTCAAAATTAAACGCTTCGCCATGCTTTGAAAAGACAGAATGAGAAAATAGTCCTGAAAATTCTCCCCCTTTTGCTAGCATACTCGCATTTGTTAAAAAGTTATTAGCGGGAATTAATGGCGAAAAATATTGTTGACTAAAAACAATGTTCATCGCTGCGAATCCAATGATTCTAATTTTATTTTTTAATTTAAAAAGCATAATCTAATTGTAATCTAATATCATTTGTGAAATTTTCTCCACTAACAGTTTTCCAACTTACCCGCTGATCAGGATATTGTCCAGTTGGATCACTAGGTTCAAAAATATAGTTTGTTACTGGCGCAGAACTATCAACTGTCCATTTCAACCTAATTGCCCAGCGATCATTTAAACGAGAAAATAATGAAACCCAGTACCGAACTGCATCGGAATTGCTATCAAAAACCCTAAAGTCGGTATCTTCAAAATTCCAAATAAAACCATTATAGAACATTACCTGCCCCATTGCTTTCATACGTTGATTAAAATTATGAGTAATCTTAAACCCAATGGCTTCACTACCTGTACCAGCACTTCCAACCATAGAGGATTCTTCCCCACCTGAATTCAGATCAAGAGTTAATCGTCTTCTATTAGAAAAATCTACCCATGATCGTACCCACATCAACTCGATCTGATCATAGCCAGACAATCTCAGTTGCGAACGTATAATCGTTTCTTGAGAATAATATGCAGCTGGATCTAAAACATTCATCGAACCTCTTTTTTGCCATTTGTGCCTTATGCTAAAACGCAGGTTAAATACTGGTCTATATTGAGCACGAAAAACGGTTCTATAGTACTTAGCTTGATCCGCAACTCTAGTCCAAGTATCAAAGTCTCCGGATAAGACTAGCGCTCTGTGAGGCTGATATCTACTATTTACATATATCCCTTTTTCAGATTGTGGCTGAGCTTGGCCTGTGTATAAAAATCCGTAAATCGGATCCTCTAGGTAGAAAGTATCTTCGAAAATACTCCCTTTATACCTCTGGTAATTTGCAAAAGATCGCTGATACGGATTATCAAATTCTAAATCATAATCACGATAAACCACTAACATACTAAAATTATTAAATTGTGCATATCCACTAAACACAAAAGCTTTGGGGTCTGATACCTCAACGCTCATATTACCATTTTCATCTAATATACCATATTCGCCTTGCAGTGCTATATTTCTAATTACAGTTGAAAAATCCATTCCAAAAACTCGGCGGAAAGACCTCGCTTTATCCCATAATGATGATTCACCATAATTAGAATACATTGCCGCGATTTCGGTATCTGCTGTATTCCCAATAGATGTCAAGAATTTCCCTTCACTTTCATCTGCTATTACAGTCGTTGCTATATCTGGCCTTAGAGGCTTATCGTACAAACTCTCATACGCTGAAAAACCAATAAAAGTACCATGAAGAGGAATAATTCTTATGCTCCCACCGTAAGTCACTTCTTCTAAAGTTTCAAGCATTGGCAATAATAAAGATTCTACACCAAAACCATTATTTGTTCTAGGATATAAGGTAATGAGAGAGGCGACAGAACTGTCTGCTATGTTTAAAATAGCATCTCTTTTATTTTTTGATAAAAAGCCCATGACATCAAATAGTTTATTACCAGCTTGAAATGCGAGTCCTTTTAAAGCGTACTCTCTAGTCCTTGAGATATCAGGAAAAACGCCATGTACTCTTCTACTCCAACTATAACCAGATCTTCTTGGGGAAAAAAAATCTGTATTTTCAAATATTACACCCTGACCAATAGTAGCAGAAAAATTTCCTAGTATTACTCTGTCAAATTTTAACCCGCCTAGCTTAAGATCTCTATAAGTAAGAGAATATTTTGCAGTAGGCACTTCAAAACCGCCGATCTTGAAGTCATAAACTTGTTCACCTAATTGCCTATGAGATGCTAAAGATAATTTCCAATGCTTTCCAAAAGTAGCAACTATTTTATGATGCAAGTCTCCAGGGTGATCACTAATTTGATCGACTAAGCCTACTTCATCATCGAAAGAAGTCGTAGAAGGAAGCGTTTTGTATGTAGTGTTATACCAGAGATGAAAGGAATCTGTAGTATCTTTTTCATCATACGTAAAAAAGTCAACCATATTACGATACCCCCAATAGCTAAGACCAATTGACCCTCTTAAAGCTTTTGGGTACGTTATTTTGCTTTCTTCAATTCTTCTCATTACAGCTACGGCATCGACAGGACTAACATTTTGCAAAGCCATTAAATCATTCCAGGTTGCAGTGTTAATATTTTTTGGTTCAGCAAGCCTATCTAGCCAGACCTCCACAAGACCTTCATTAGCACCTTCTTCAGAAGTCCAATTTTCTACTTTCCTATATCGGTCACTAATTCTAGATACAATTTTTTTTGTATCATCACTGCTTTTTATACTAATGAGAGATTTAAGAGCATAAATGTTCTCAGGCTCAAAACTTGAAATTTTAGCTAAATCATAAATATCATTAACCGGCCCCTGATACAACACAAAATCATAAAGATCAGCAACTTGATTTTCAGATAATGGAAGCGTTCTCAAGTCTTCGATTGAAGCAGAGTTTAACGTAATTTTTTGGCCAAGGATAAAAGTAATCGAGAGCACATAAAAAAAAAGTAATCTCATTAACGATTAATCTCTATGGAAATTTGATGAGATAATGGCAATACTGGATGAGTAATAAATCCATAATCAATTTTTATTTTTTTAAAATAAACTTCAAAACCTGAAGAAAAGCGATTTGGACTAGTTTGCATTCCAGTTCTTAAAAAAATATTTTTTTGTATCTCGTATGAGACCCCACTACTAAAGTGGGTGGGGTGACCAATACTTTTATTTAAAGAAACTGTTGTCCAAACTAAATCATATGGCGAATAAGCTATACCAATCTGAGATCTTTGTGGAAGCCTCGTTGAATTATTGGCATCTCCTAGAGTTGGACTATTAATATTTAAAGCTTTTGCACCTACTCTAATTCTATCGGCTAAAGACCCAAGAAAACTTATGTCCAGCCCAAGTGTACTTAAGGATCCAAGTTTTATCCCATCAGAACCATCTCCAGAAGGACCTGCGGAGGAACCATAATCAATACTATAATATTTTATTCCATAACCTATTGAAAAAGAACTACTTCTATCTGATCGCAGCATTATCCCCTGGTGAAAACCAATGGCAGTTTCAGCAGACAGACTATTCCCATTATAATCAACCGAAAAATTTTCAACTGATATTCCATAGGCCCCATATTTT
>Ga0114997_10000339_pt1 | contig 37745 bp, 32 predicted proteins | sample ArcticOcean_MG_C_2_FD_87045 | JGI IMG/M metagenome (GOLD analysis project Ga0114997, IMG submission 87045) | Marine microbial communities from western Arctic Ocean - ArcticOcean_MG_CB4_136 | ecosystem: Environmental > Aquatic > Marine > Oceanic | place: Arctic Ocean: Canada Basin | collected... | reverse complement strand
AATATTAGTCTCATAGCACTTCTCCACCATTTTCCAACCAATAGCGGCAATCTGTGCTCAAAGCCTTATCGCAAGCTAATTCATAAAGCTTTAGTTCTTCCAATGATAATATGTCTTTCCATCGTCCGTTTATACCTTTGTGGATAAAGGTCTGTGCACCGCCTTTCCAGCTGGCACCACCATCCGGAACATAAGTTTCAGCAGCTGCTCGCATCGCATTCAAAGATATTTTTTCTCCAACATCTTTTATCCGTGATGAGTCAACATCAATATTTAAGAACTTAGCTATTTTTGCTATCGACGCTTTTATATCTTTTTTCATATCAGCATAATTTAAAAATAAAATATTAGGTAAATGACGATAGTTCCACCATGATTGAACTCCTTGCAGATGTGACCAAAAAGGATAACCGTCACTTTCCCAATCAAACCATCCTTTAGTGCACCACTCTCTCCAATAAGTATGAAAATCTTCTGGCGGTTGGGGAAACTCATCACCTATCAATCCAGACGAATTAATAAAATCATAAACTTCTGGCGTGTAATTTAAATGGTGATTCCACAAAGATAAGGCAACATCTCTACCATCACGACTTACGTATATGTATTTGATCTCTGGAAAAAAGTGTAAAGCATCTAATGGTAGATGGGTTTTAATCACTCTGCGATGTTTTTGCTCATTTAGCTCCTTCATAATCACATCAATTGGAATATCGATCGAGTCTAACCAAGGGCTGAATTCTGTTACTTTTTTGGGAAAATCTTGATCTGGAAATAAAAGGTTTACAACTAATGCTTGGGTCCATGTAGTGCCAGCTTTCAAAGTCGTCGCTATACATATATCATTATTACGTGGGATAAAATCTGTCCATCGTTCACTATCGATATGATGGTTTTGAAACATTAAAGTCTTACTGGGATATTTCATTATTTCTCCTAAATTAACAAATTATTTAAAACTTAGTAATTTCATTTAATTTTGAAAAGTCAATAAAATGTGGATGCGTAAAGACCTCCTTATTTTTAAATTATTTTTGATAGTGAAGGTTTATTTTATATATTTTCCAAAGAATTCAATATAAGTGATATCTAAGAACGTTTGGAGCCAATAATGTATGAATACACTATAATTTGGGAATGGCTTAGTTTTGCTGCTAGATGGCTTCACGTTATTACAGCTATCGCATGGATAGGATCTTCATTCTATTTTATCGCCTTAGATTTAAGTCTACAAAAAAATCCCAACCTGCCCAAGAACGTACATGGAGAAGAATGGCAAGTACATGGTGGTGGCTTCTACCATATCCAAAAATATTTAGTTGCCCCAGCAGAGCTACCAACCCATCTCACATGGTTTAAATGGGAAAGTTATGCAACCTGGGTTTCTGGCTTTGCGCTGATGTGCATAGTTTATTATGCTGGTGCAGATTTATACTTGATTGATAGAAACCTCTGGGATGTTGAGCCTTGGGTTGGAATACTAACCTCTATTGGGACAATAGTTATTTCATATCTAATTTATGATCTTTTATGCAAATCAAAATTGGGACAACAGCCCACATTATTGATGGTATTGCTGTATCTTATTTTAATTTTCGCGGCTTGGGGTTATACTCAGATTTTTACTGGTAGAGCAGCTTTTCTGCACCTAGGTGCAATCACTGCAACAATTATGTCCTGTAATGTGTTCATGGTAATTATTCCAAATCAAAAAGTAGTAGTGGCAGATTTAATTGCTAATAAGACACCAGATCCAAAATATGGTAAAATCGCAAAGCTTAGATCTACTCACAACAATTATCTAACTTTGCCAGTAATTTTCTTAATGCTATCAAACCATTATCCTTTAGCATTTGGAACAGAATATAATTGGGTTATTGCAAGTTTGGTTTTCTTAATGGGTGTCACTATAAGACATTATTTTAATTCTATGCATGCCAGATCTGGAAAACCCACATGGACATGGGCTGTAACAATAATTATATTTCTAATAATAATGTGGTTATCAACTGTTCCAAAAATCCTGAATACTAACATTAGCAAAATTCCAAAAAGTTCGGAAAGATTCTTAGAATCTCAGGAATTTGAGAACGTACAGGATATAATATTAACTCGATGCTCAATGTGTCATGCGGCAGAACCAGGATATATGGGTATTCATACAGCCCCAAAAAATGTATTGTTCGAGACTAAAGAGCAAATAGCTCGTTATGCTCGAGATATATACCTCCAAGCTGGTCGTAGCAACGCTATGCCACCAGCAAATGTGTCTTGGATGGAAAAAGCCGAGAGAGCTTTACTTGTTAAATGGTATGAAGAATCTCTTTAGTTGATACTCATTGAGAGACATATGTTATTTCAATTCCATTTCAATAAATGACATTGGACTAGCGCCATTGTTTATTACGTTGTGCTTGATACCTTTTACTCTTCGATATGCTGTTCCAGCTGGAACTAAAACCTCACGACTAGAACCGTCACTTTCTTCCAGCATCATTGGACAATCCACGATCGCTGTAATGACATAATCATATTCGTGTTGATGCCAACCTGTTTCTGAACCAGCTTCAAAATTAAAACGTGTAACCCTTACTCGGTCATCATCAATCAATAATGTATCTACTGCTTTTGTTCTATTCATTTTTCTACCTTTAATAATTGTTCATTTTATTCTTAATGGATAATTACCTTTGAGTAACTACTCCAATTTGTTGGTTTATCTTTTTCTGAAACAAAGACAGTTTGGCTAATTGTCATTTGAGTATACGAATTTGACAAATTTCGTCTAACCTCCATAACTTTAGTCCCATTTTTATAAGCTATTGTGTTGAGCTCTCTTTCAGAAACGATAGTCGTAGACAAACTGTCAGCTAAATCTCCACCCATAAATGGAATTGCCAAACTATCTGGTCTACTTTTAAAAATAAAATCATGTCGTTCCCCAGTATTATCAAGCCAAACCATTTGAAATAGCAAATCTTTAGTTTTTTGAGTAATTTGATAGTGCCCATCCACAGGTGGAGCGCCCTGCTCATATACACAAGATCCTTTTATTAACGACCATTTTCCTAAAAATTGTTTAAATATCTTTTCCATCTCTTCTCCAATTTGGAAGATATTCCAATTAATAGCTTAAAACACAGCTAACTAATAACTCCCTTAAAAACCTTTTACATAATTTTATACGTATTTTTAATCATAAATAAATAAAATATTAATTGAGAACTTGATCTTTATTAGAATTTAATCCCAATATTTAAAAATAATCAATTATGTATAGGTCGCTATGAAAAGTTATTATAAAAATTATGTTGATGGGCAATGGATAGATGGAGGTTCTGGCGTAATATCTGTGGATAATCCGGCAACAGGAGAACATTTAGCTGATCAAGCTTGTGCCAGTTCCGAAGATATTGATTTGGCGGTTAAAGCAGCAAAGCGTGTTCATGAAGCAAATCTTTTGAGTGCTATGCGTCCTGTTGATCGGGGCCGAATGGTAAAAAAAATGGGTAAGTTTCTAGAAGAAAACGCTTCGGCTATTGCTGAAGAATTAACCTTGGAAGCTGGCAAGCCATTATGGGAAGCTGAAATCGAAGTTAGAGGTGCTGCACGTTATTTTGAATATTACGGAAATCAAGCTGAAACGATTGAGGGGAAATCAATCCCACTTGGTGAGAACTATTATGATTTTACTACTTACGAACCTTTCGGAGTTTCAGCTCAAATAATTCCTTGGAATTTCCCATTTGAAATGTCCTCTAGATCATTATCAGCTGCCTTGACGACTGGTAATGCCTGCGTAGTGAAAACAGCTGAGAACGATCCCATAACTCAATATTGGTTCGCAAAAGCTGCTGAATATGCTGGATTTCCTCCTGGTGCGGTTAATATACTTTGTGGTTTAGGAAAGGAGGCAGGAGCAGCACTTTCATCCCATCCAGACGTTAATCAAATTGTTTTCACAGGCTCTGTCGCCACAGGTTCAGCAATAGCCAGTGCAGCAGCCAAAAATATTGTTCCGTGTACATTAGAGCTTGGAGGCAAATCTGCAGCTATTGTTTATGACGATGCAGATATTGATAATTTAATAGATTCAATTAGATGGGGCATATTTTACAATGCGGGGCAGGTTTGTTCTGCAATGAGCAGAGTAATAGTTCCACAAAAACTGCATGACGAAATTTCTGAGAGAGCAGGCGAATTAGCAAAGTCTTTATCCGTTGGACCTGGATCAGAACGCACTAAATTTGGTTTAAATATGGGTTCAATGATATCAGAATTACAACGCGATCGAGCAATAAACCTTTGCCAGAAAGCACAAACAGAAGGAGCGACCACCGTTACTGGAGGTCACAAACTCAACAGACCTGGCTGGTTTTTAGAACCCACCGTATTTAGTAACGTAAAGCCAGATATGGAAATTGCTCAAGTTGAGGTTTTTGGGCCAGTCTTATCAATCATACCTTATGAAACGGATGAACAGGCTATTAGTATAGCTAATGGCACTGAATATGGATTAGTTTCTGGGGTCTTCACAAAAGATTTGGATAGAGCAATGTCCTCTGCAAAAAAAATGCGTGCAGGGCAAGTATTTGTCAATGAATGGTTTGCTGGGGGCGTTGAGACACCATTTGGGGGATATGGAAAATCTGGATATGGTAGAGAAAAAGGTAGGGAAGCTTTATGGAATTATATACAAACTAAAAATATTGCAATCCGACTCGGCAAAGGTGCTGCTGGACGAGCTTAAAAGATAGAAAATTTTAATTATGGATGATTTGTAAAATGGATAATAAATTCGAAATAGGACTAGAAAAGCGCAAAGAAACTTTAGGTGCCAAATATGTTGAAGAAAATCTTGCTTCAGCAGACGATTTTACGAGACCGTTTCAGGAAGCAATGACTGAGTGGTGTTGGGGTTTTGGATGGGGTGATGAAACAATTGATAAGAAGACAAGATCTATGATGAATTTGGCAATGCTGGGCGCGTTGGGAAAAATGCATGAATGGGAAATACATTGCAGAGGAGCAATTAAAAATGGCGTTACCCTTAAAGAAATTCGTGCAATAATTCATGTTGTGGCAATTTATTGTGGGGTACCTCAATCGTTGGAGTGCTTTAGGGTGGCCCGAAAAGTTTTGGAAGAACACGAATTGTTATAAACTTGCCATTTAATTTGCTAAAAATTTTCGAATAGCATTTTCTAATTCTTTAGGTTTTTCAGCATGCACCCAATGTCCTGCATCACTTATAACTACAGTTTCCATTTCACTAAATCTTTTGTGCATGACGACTTCATCATCACTGGAAACATAATGTGAGTTTTCACCAACTACCAATAAAGTCTTTCCCTTAAATATTTTCGTAGTATTTGGAAAACCTATAATATCCGTCATATATTCCTTTAGCACTGGTAAATTTAACTTCCAATATACTCCATCTTTAAGTTCTAAACTTTGGAGTAAAAATGCTCTCAGTTGATGGTCTCCTAGAAAAGATGCCAATTGCACATCAGCATCTTTTCTAGATTTAACAAACTCTAAGTTTATATTCTGCAAAGCTTCAATAATATTATTTTGAGAATGTGAATATTTGACAGGTGCTATATCAATAACTATTAATTTTGAAACCATTTTAGGTTGTTCTAATGCAAAAAACATAGCCGCCTTCCCCCCCATCGAATGACCCAAAATACTACAATCAACTCCTTGGATTTTTACTATTTTTTGCAAATCTTCAGCCATTGCCTCATAGTTATGGACAGGATAAAATTCACTACCCCCGTGATTTCGCATATCCACAGCAATGACATACCATTTATCAGATAAGCGCTTACATAATGCACCCCAGTTCTTTGCAGAACCAAATAATCCATGCGCAATAATCAATGTGGGATTTTTAGGATCTCCAACTGAAACAATATTTAACATTCCTAATGTTTATTGTTTGTATCGAGATAACAACTCGATAACCTTAGTGACCAGATTCTCACGATTTATGCTTATCTGTGCTGGCTGTGATTTCCATTCATCATTTGTTAACATTTGCGAAGCTAGCTTGGAACCAAGATATAAATCTTTCAATAAGACCACTCCTTTCTCTCGCTCATCTCCACCTTCGATAATCGCTAGTGGGCTATGTCGATTATCAGCATATTTTAATTGATTTCCAAAGTTTTTCGGGTTTCCAAAATAAACCTCTGAACGCACGCCAGCATTTCTTAACTCTGCAGCCATTAATTGGTAATCATCTATTCGATCACGATCCATAACAGTAATTATAACTGGGCCTTGTGTGGTTTCTGCTAATTTACTTTTACTTCTTAAGGCTGCTAATAATCTATCAACACCAATTGACACTCCAGTGGCTGGCACTTCTTGTCCTGTAAATCTTTTAACTAAATCATCATATCGTCCACCACCTGCCACAGAGCCAAATCGTCTAATTTTACCCTTTTCGTCAATTGTTTCAAATGTAAGCTCTGCCTCCAAAACAGGGCCTGTATAATAACCAAGCCCTCTTACAACTGATGGATCAATTTTAATTCTATCAATTCCATAACCTTGTTTGTCAGTGGATTCTGAAATTTTTTCAAGCTCTCGCACTCCTTGTTCACCAATTTTGGATCCAGCTACTAATTCTGATAGATTTGATAAAGTTTTCATATTTGTTTTTGAATTAGCTTCCAAAAACATAAGCATTAGATCAACCTGGTCAGTCGACAAGTTAGCACCGTCTGTATAATCCCCACTACTATCCTTCCGTCCTTTACCTAACAACTCTTTAACGCCTCCAATGCCGAGCCTATCCAGTTTATCAATGGCTCTTAAGACTATTCCACGTTGATTGGAAAATTTTTCCAACTCTGTTCCATCAAATATACCTATTTTTTCAAGAACACCGTTCAAAATTTTTCTATTATTAACTTTAATAATATAATCGCCTCTACTTATGCCTGTTGCCTCCAAGGTGTCAGAAAGCATAGTACACATTTCTGCATCAGCTAATACATTTGACGCGCCGACGGTATCAGCATCACATTGGTAAAACTGTCTAAATCTTCCAGGACCTGGTTTTTCATTTCGCCAAACTGGGCCCATAGAATAGCGACGGTATGGGCTTGGTAAATGGTTCTGATTTTCTGCATAAACCCTTGCCAAAGGCGCAGTAAGATCATAACGCAAAGCCAACCAACCTTCATCTTCTTGCCAAGCAAAAACACCTTCATTTGGTCTTTCAATATCAGGCAAAAACTTACCTAAAGCCTCCACAGTCTCAATTGCACTAGTTTCTAAGGCTTCAAAACCATACAAATGGTACACTTCCATAATTTGCTGAAGCAGTAAATTACGCGCCCTAATATCACTTCCAAAATAATCTCTGAATCCCTTGGGCGCCTCTGCCTTTGGCCGTTTGATTTTTATTTTCTTTTCTTTAGACATTTGCTTGTCCATTTGTTGTTGTCTGTAATGTCCTAAACCAAGGCCATGTTAGGAGCAAGCTTTGCAATATCAAAGTCTAGTAATTAATATAAACTTAACGTATATGGTGTCACAAATATAAGAGACACAAATGACACAAAATAACACAAAATTATTAGAAGAAAACTATACTCGATTAGAATTGATGCTCGAAGAGTTAAATACTGTAATTACCCGTCAGGACAAAGAAATTTCAATTCTAAGTCGAAAAATAGAATTATTGATGATTCGAGAGGCGCAAAGAGAGCAAGAAGATACAGGCTCTATTTTGCTTGCCGACGTGAAGCCACCACATTGGTAAAACATTAAGCTAAAAATTTATAGATTTTTAATTAAATGACTTTAAAAATCTTCAACTTCAACAACGCCAGCCAAAGACTTTAAAGCGCCTTTTGTTTCGGGTGTAACTGGAAACTTTCCTTTTAATACCATCTCAACCTCTCCAGGCAAACTGGGATGCATCAAAAATAATCTAATAGGTCCAACAGACTTGCTATTAACTGCTTTCTTGGCACGTTCCAAAACTGATGCAACAGACGGTAAAACATCTGGTTCATTAACATAAACGCACAACCCTGCCGATGCACCACTCAAAATGGCCTTATCAACTAGCTGAACTGATCGAGCTAACATTTTTAATTGACCACCCTCTATAGTTGCATCAACTGTCAAAACAACATTATCGCCAGGTTCTAAATCGTTTCTTGAGGCTTCCAACACATCTGAAAACATTGTTACTTCATAGATACCTGTTGGATCGGACAATTGTAAAAACGCATATCTATTCCCACGAGCAGATTTACGTTCTTGCCTTGACGTAACAGATCCAGCAATCTTAATAATAGAAGCTCCATTTTTTACTCTATTTTCCACTTCTGCAAAATTTGATATGTTGTTCCTCTTAAGTGAACTTGCGTAATCATCTAAAGGATGGCCACTCAAATAGAAGCCAACAGCCATATGCTCTTGACTTAACTTTTCCATTGGAAGCCAATCATCCATCTTACCAAGCCTAGGTTCAGGCAAATCATCTCCACTATCTCCAAATAATGAGACTTGTGTCGAATTTTTGTCATCATTAACAGCTGAAGAGTAATTTATTAGCGCATCAATTGCTTTAAATATTTTTTGGCGGTTAGTATCTAAAATATCAAACGCTCCAGCACGAGCAAGCATTTCTAGTGGACGTCTTCCTACGCGTTTTAAATTAATTCGTCTCGCAAAATCATAGATATTTGCAAACGGTTCTTCTCCACGAGATTCAGCTATCATTGTCATTGCATCGACGCCAATGTTTTTCAATCCACCAAGGGCATAGTAAATACTTTGATTCACTACAGTAAATGTAGAGCCAGATTTATTTATACATGGTGGAAAAATCTGAATTCCAAGGCGTTCAATTTCCTGTTTATAAACGTTTAACTTTTCAGTTAAATGAAGATCACAATTCATTACAGCTGCCATAAATTCAACTGGGTAATTAGCTTTCAACCAGGCAGTCTGATAGCTCACTACAGCATAAGCCGCTGCATGAGATTTATTAAATCCATAATTAGCAAATTTTTCTAATAAATCAAAAACTTCTTTTGCTTTTTGTTTATCAACACCTTTTTTTGCTGCACCACTTTCAAACTTTGGTCGCTCTGCATCCATGGCCTCTTTTATTTTTTTCCCCATTGCACGTCTGAGAAGATCTGCACCCCCTAGCGAATACCCACCCATCAGCTGTGCAATCTGCATAACCTGCTCTTGATAAACAATAATGCCTTGAGTTTCTTCCAAAATATGATCAATCAATGGATGGATGGATTGCAAACTCCTTTGCCCATTCTTAACTTCACAATAAGCTGGAATATTTTCCATTGGACCTGGCCTGTACAAGGCTACCAAAGCAACAATATCTTCAATACATGTTGGCTTCATTCGCCTCAAAGCATCCATCATACCGGCACTTTCTACCTGAAATACCGCAACTGTTTTAGCGCTAGAATAGAGATCATAAGTCGCCTTATCATCTAAAGGAATACTCCCTATCTCAATATTTAATTCACGAAGTTTGAGAAGATCAATTGCATTCTTTATCACAGTTAAAGTTTTCAAACCTAAAAAATCAAACTTTACCAGACCAGCTTGCTCCACCCATTTCATATTGAACTGCGTTGCCGGCATTTCAGAACGAGGGTCTTGGTACAAAGGAACTAACTCATCTAATGGTCTATCTCCAATTACGATTCCAGCCGCGTGGGTGGCAGCGTTTCGAAGCAACCCCTCCACTTGCTGAGCATAAGTCAACATTCTACCCACGACTTCTTCTGATTTGGCTTCTTCCCGTAGTTTTGGCTCATCAGTTAATGCTTTTTCTATCGAAACTGGCCTAACACCTTCTAGTGGTATTAATTTAGCCAACCTATCCACCTGTCCATAAGGCATTTGCAAAACACGTCCAATATCTCGTATTGCCATTTTAGAAAGTAATGCGCCAAATGTAATAATTTGACCTACCTTGTCATTACCATATTTTTTCTGAACATACTGAATAACCTCTTCACGTCGATCCATACAAAAATCAATATCAAAATCTGGTATGGATACTCGCTCTGGATTTAAAAACCTCTCAAATAACAATGAATAACGCAATGGATCCAAATCAGTAATAGTTAACGAGTAAGCTACTAATGAACCTGCACCTGACCCTCGCCCTGGACCCACTGGTATACCGCGTGATTTAGCCCATTTTATGAAATCGGCTACAATCAAAAAATAACCAGGAAACCCCATTTCTTCAATTATATTTAATTCAAAATTAAGTCTTTTTTCATACACTTCAATTGAGGCAACCATAGGAATTTCTGATAACCTTGCCTTCAGACCTTCAGCAGCCTGCATACGAAGCAACTCCACCTCATCATCGGCAAACTTAGGCAAAATTGGCTCACGAACATTTGCTTTAAATGCGCACCTTTTAGTAATTTCAACAGTGTTTTTTATCGCTTCTGGTAAATCAGCAAATAATGCAATCATTTCTTCCTGAGATTTGAAATAATGCTCAGTTGTGAAACGCCGTCTCTCTTCTTTTTGATCAACATACGTCCCATCCCCAATACAAATCAAAGCATCATGTGCCTCAAACATTGCTCTCGCAGGGAAATGCACATCATTTGTTGCCACTAAAGGCAAATTTAATTCATAAGCCAATTCTATCAAGGTTTTTTCTGTAAAAATCTCTTTATCAAGATACCTACCTTCAGAAATAGGATGTCTTTGAATTTCAACATATAGGCGCTGTGAAAAGTTGTTTTCTAATTGCTGCAACAATAATTTAGCATGATCTTTATGACCATCAGAAATTAATTGACCTACCGGCCCATCAGCTCCACCAGTAAGGCAAATCAATCCACCGTTGTGGGAGCAGATTTCATCAATGCTCAAACCCAAAGGAGTGTCAGTATTACTTAAATAAAACAATGAGTTCAATTTAAGCAGATTATTATATCCAACTTCGTTTTGAACCAAAAGGACAATATAATTTTTTTCAAAACTTTGACTTGCTTCAGCTTGATCAGGTTTTAACTTAACTTCTATTTGGCATCCTATAATAGGCTGCACTCCTGCTTCGGAAACTATGGTGGAAAATTCGAGGGCAGCAAACATGTTATTAGTATCTGTCACAGCAACTGCTGGCATTTTTGTATTTTTACAAAATTCGCTTATTTTTTTTAGTGGTATTGCCCCTTCTAACAGCGAATATTCTGAATGAAGACGTAAATGAATGAATCGGGGTTCTTTTTTCATGGATCATATTAAACACAAAGAGATACCATCTGAAAGAGAAACTGTTTATATTAAATATTTATAAGATACATGCTCAATAAATTGATAATCACTCTTGCTAAAAACCTGTAAGATGAGACAATACGTTGAAAACTTGGAGGCAAAATGGGCAAATTAACTACTCATGTTTTAAATACAAGTACAGGTATGCCAGCCTCAGATATGAAAATAGAGCTTTATGTTATAAAAAATAAAAAAAAAATATTTATCAATTCATTTTTTACAAATAAAGACGGAAGACTTGAAAGCCCTTTATTAATTGGATCAGATTTTAAATTAGGCAACTATGAAATAGTATTTCATGTTGGAGATTATCAAAACAAAACTGACGGTGTTGCAATAGAGAACAGGTTTTTAGATGCTATTCCAATACAGTTTTCTATGACAGATGATAGTCATTACCATATACCTTTATTGTATTCACAATTTGGTTATTCAACCTATAGGGGTAGCTAATGAATGAAATAACTTTCATTTTAAATGGGGAAAAAATATCATTACAAAATCCATCGCCTACTAAAACACTGCTTGATTGGCTACGTGAGGAACAGAAACTCACCGGTACTAAAGAGGGTTGCAATGAAGGCGATTGTGGTGCTTGTACCGTATTGGTCACAAATCTGAGGGATGATAAACCTGAATACAAAGCACTCAATGCATGCATTTTGTTTCTACCACAGTTAAATGATAAGGTTTTAAGAACTATCGAAGGCGTGACCGATAAAAACAAAAAAGTGAAAATACAACGTGAAATGATAACTCAACATGGAAGTCAATGTGGTTTCTGCACCCCTGGCTTTATAGTTTCATTAGTAGCTGGACAGTTAAATAAAGACAGAAACCATGATGATGTAATAGCTGGAAATCTCTGTAGATGCACTGGGTACGCACCAATAATTGCTGCTGCAGAAGCCGCACATGACGATGTAAAACCAAGCTGGGTAAACACAGATAATAAAATCTTAAAACAACTCGGCTCATCAGGTAAGAAAAAAAATCAAAATGCCTATCTACCTAAAACAATTAAAGAGTTGGAAAAATGGTGTACTAAAAACCCAAAGGGAACCTTAGTTGGTGGAGCGACTGATGTAGGCTTATGGGTAACAAAAAACTTACGTGACTTAAAAGAGATATGTTTTATTGGACAAATTGAAGAGATGTCAAAAATTAATATATCTAGAAAAGTCTTAAATGTTGGGGCTAGCACTACCATAGAAGTACTCAGACAGGAATTACAAAAAAAATATCCCGATTTCTCTGAATTGCTTAGAAGGTACGGTTCAATGCAAGTTAGAAATGCTGCTACTTTAGGTGGAAATATTGCAAACGGCTCACCAATAGGTGATAGCCCACCAGCATTAATAGCAATAGGAGCCTCAATTCTATTAAATCGAAACGGCAAACACAGGAAAATTCCAATTGAAGATTTTTTTATAAGGTATGGTCAACAAGATCTACACGCTGGAGAATTTATAGAATCAATAGAAATTCCGCTATCCGAGAAAAATCTGAAATGTTACAAAATCTCGAAACGATTTGATCAAGACATCTCTGCAATTTGCGGATGCTTTAATATAACTTTAGAAAAGAATAAAGTAAAAACGGCCAGAATTGCGTTTGGTGGAATGGCGGAAATACCCAAAAGAGCAACTTCAGTTGAGAATTTTTTATTAGGAAGCACATGGTCAGAAGAAACTATCTCCAGCGCGATGGCTCTGTTCGACAAAGATTTTAACCCCATTAGTGATCTTAGAGCTACATCTGAATATAGAAAAATAACTGCTAAAAACTTGTTAAAAAAATATTATATTGAAACCAATGCAGTTGAAAAAAATACTAATGTTCTAAAGATAATGTCATGAGTGTAAACACAGCAAGCCCTCACGATGCTGCCATATTACATGTAACTGGGTCAGCGCAGTATACAGACGATATTCCAACGCCTGAAAACACTCTACATCTAGCATTTGGTTTATCTGAGGTAGCAAATGGCAAAATTACCTCAATGGATTTTAAAAACGTACTATCTGCTGAGGGGGTACAAGATATAATAACTGCGGCTGGTATTTCTGGTAAAAATGATATCTCTCCTGCTCCTTACCCAGAGCCACTTTTGAGTGAAGGTAAAGTTAATTATATTGGTCAGCCTATTTTTATTTGCGCTGCCACAAGTCATCTGTTGGCACGAAAAGCAATCAAGTTATCAAATATAAATATCAGAGAAAAAAAAGCTGTCCTCAGTATAGAAGATGCATTGCAGGCAAAAACGTTTCTTGAGCAACCGATAACTTTTAAAAAAGGAAACGCCAGAACTGCAATAGCTAACGCTAAAAACACTTTGGAAGGATCAATTAACATTGGAGGGCAAGAACACTTTTATCTAGAAGGGCAAGCTGCTTTGGCCATTCCTCACGATGATGGAGATATAACAATACATTCCTCAACACAGCATCCTAGCGAGATCCAACATAAAGTGGCAGACGCTCTTAAAAAACCAATGAATGCAGTAAGAGTACAAGTTAGGCGAATGGGAGGTGGCTTTGGTGGGAAAGAAAGTCAGGCGAATGCATTGGCGGTAGCATGCGCACTAATGGCTGAAAAAACTGGGAAACCATGCAAAATGAGATATGATCGTGATGATGATATGATCATAACTGGAAAGCGACATGATTTTCGTATAGATTACAAGGTGGGCTTTAATCAACTTGGGAAAATAACTGGAATAGAATTTGAACACTTCGTCCGCTGTGGATGGAGCGCAGATTTAAGTATACCAGTAGCAGACAGAGCTATGCTTCATAGTGACAATGCTTATTTTCTCTCTGATGTACAAATAACGTCTCACAGATTGCTTACAAACACTCAATCAGCAACTGCCTTTCGAGGATTTGGGGGTCCGCAAGGAATGGTTGGAATTGAGCAAGTAGTAAGCCATATCGCACAATACTTGAAAAAAGATGCATTAAAGGTGAGTGAGTTAAATTTTTATAAAAACCCCTCAAAAGATCAAAACAATTATCAAACTACACCTTACCATATGCCCATCTCTGATAGTATTATAAGACCTTTGGTAAAGAAATTAAAATTGTCTGCTGATTATGATAAGCGAAGCCAAGAAGTGAAAAACTGGAATACAAAAAACAAAATACTAAAAAAGGGATTAGCCCTAACCCCAGTAAAGTTTGGAATTTCCTTCACTTTAACACATCTTAATCAGGCTGGGGCACTTGTGCATATCTACCAAGACGGATCTATTAGGATTAATCATGGTGGTACAGAAATGGGCCAAGGTTTATTTCAAAAAATTGCGCAGGTGGCTGCTGAAGAGTTTTCTCAGCCAGTAGAAAATGTAAAAATAACTGCAACAGACACGGGGAAAGTACCTAACACATCCGCTACCGCTGCAAGTTCAGGAACAGATTTAAACGGAATGGCGGTCCAAGCAGCGTGTAACAAAATTAAAGAACGACTAAAATCATATTTGAGTAAAACTCATAAGGTACATATTTCTAAAATTAGTTTTACCAGAGGTCAAATTCTTATTGGAAAAAAGAGGGAAACTTTTAAAAATGTCATTAAAGCTGCTTATACAAATAGGATCAGTCTAAGTGCAACTGGATTCTACGCCACTCCAGACGTAAAATGGGACAGAATTGAAGGCAAAGGAAACCCTTTTTATTATTTTTCTTACGGCGCTGCTTTAACTGAGGTTATAATAGATACCTTGACAGGAGAAAACCGTATTTTAAGGGTTGATATCTTACACGATGTTGGAAATTCTATTAACCCAGCCATAGACATTGGACAAATACAAGGTGGCTATGTGCAAGGTGCTGGCTGGTTAACAACTGAAGAGCTCGTTTGGGATAATAAAGGCAATTTGAAAACCCACGCACCATCAACTTATAAAATACCTGCTAGCTCAGACAGACCCAGAATTTTCAATACAAATTTGTACAAATATAAAGGTAATAAAAAAAGAACTATCTATAGATCTAAAGCAGTAGGTGAACCACCATTCATGTTAGGAATTTCGGTACTAATGGCTTTAAATGATGCAATAGCCTCTATAGGCACAGGAAATGTCCCTGCCCTATTGGACACACCAGCCACACCAGAAAGAATTCTATTTGCAGTCCAAAAGCAGTTGGGTGTATCGATAAAATGAGTTTTGATTTCCAAAAAACGAATGAATGTATTAAAAGTCACGGTAAAATTGCCCGAGTCTTAATTTTGAAAACTTTTGGTTCTGCCCCACGTGATGAAGGAACCACAATGCTTATCTGGGACTCAGGACAATTTGGAACCATTGGTGGTGGTGAGCTAGAATATCAGGTAACACGATTAGCCAAAAAAATAATTATTGATAATAAAGGTTCAAGAATTAAAAAGTTCAGTTTAGGTCCAGATATGGGTCAATGCTGTGGGGGTGCTGTTGAACTATTAATAGAAATTTTAGATGAAACTAAAGTGAAATTTATTTCAGTAGATGATGGTTTTTTTGCTCGTCCAGTTTTTAAGGACGAAAAATCACTTAATGTTCAGGCTTTAATTAAGAGTTATCGAAACAAATCAGTTCCAATAAAAACTTCATTTAAAGATGGCTGGTTATTTGAGCCTGTAACAAAGGAAAAAGAACTTGTTTGGATATATGGTGCTGGGCATGTCGGCACAGCTATTGCAAATATACTAAGCAAACTAAGTCAATTTTCAGTTACCTGCATCGATACTTCTCAAGATCGTTACCCGGATAACTTTCCAAAAACTGTCGAGAAATTGATTACAAAGAACCCAGGGCATATAGTCCAATACGCTCCATCAGAAACACACCACCTAATTTTGACTTACTCCCACGCCTTGGACTTGGAGATTTGCCATCAATTATTACAACACAATTTTGCAACAGCCGGACTAATTGGTTCAAAAACAAAATGGGCAAGATTTAAAAAAAGATTAAATGAATTAAACTATACATTCGAACAAATAAATAGAATTATATGTCCAATTGGAGAGCCTTCTTTTGGAAAATCTCCTTATGAAATAGCCATTGGGGTCGCTAGTATGCTTCTTGAAAAAAAAGAGAAAAATATTAAACTGATATAAGAAGCTAAATGTTGAAAAAACTACTTGAAATTAATGATATAAGTAAAAGCTATCCCGGTGTGGTGGCCAACAAATCAATTAATATGAATATAAAAGAGGGTGAAATACATGCTGTCCTAGGTGAAAATGGAGCAGGCAAATCTACATTAGTAAAGATTATTTATGGGCTAGTCCAACCAGATGATGGTTCAATGATGTTTAATGGCAAAGAATATGCTCCAGAAGAACCTCGTTTTGCTCGGAATAGTGGAGTGGCGATGGTTTTTCAGCATTTTTCTTTGTTTGAAGCATTAACTGTCGCTGAAAATGTTTCTTTAGGAATGGAAACCCCCCCTTCAGCCAAAGAATTATCAAAAAGTATACTAAAGATCTCTGAAGAATACGGATTGCCATTAGATCCAAACAGATTGGTGGGTACACTGTCAGCTGGTGAGCGGCAAAGAGTGGAGATAGTTCGATGTTTATTGCAAAATCCTAGACTACTTATAATGGACGAACCCACCTCTGTATTAACGCCTCAAGAAGTTGAAATACTATTTGAAACACTGCGCAAGCTTGCATCAGAGGGCACTTCTATTTTGTACATCTCACATAAACTCGAAGAAATTAGAACATTATGCCACGAAGCAACTATTTTAAGACAAGGGCAAGTTGTTGCTACATGTGATCCTACCAAAAAATCAGCTCGTGAATTAGCCGAAATGATGGTTGGTTCGTCACTTACAGCGCCCGCACGCGGCAAAGTTAGTTTGGGCAAGCCACTCTTAGAAATCATTAATTTAAATTTAAGATCTACTGACCAATTTGGCACATCTCTAAACAAAATTTCTTTAACATTACACAAAAATGAAATTTTGGGTATTGGTGGTGTGGCTGGAAATGGACAAGACGAACTATTAGCTGCGCTATCAGGGGAATTTATATGTGCCTCAAATTCAATAAAGTTAAATAATATTGCTATTGGCAATCTTTCACCAAATAAACGGCGCAGTATGGGAATATTGGCTGCGCCTGAAGAAAGGTTGGGGCACGCTGCAGCACCTGATATGAGTTTAGTTGAAAATACTTTACTCACAGCCAGAGTAAGACAAGGTCTTTCCAAAAATGGATTTATAAATTGGAATAAAACAAACGAGTTTGCAAAGAAAATAATCAAACAATTTGATGTTAGAACTCCAGGACCTAATAGTATCGCTCGTTCTTTATCTGGAGGAAATCTACAAAAATTTGTAATTGGACGAGAAATCTTGCAAGCGCCAGAAGTTCTAATTGTTAATCAGCCTACATGGGGGGTAGACGCTGCTGCGGCAGCAGATATCAGACAAGCAATAATGGATTTAGCGACGAATGGTGCTGGAATAATAGTAATTAGTCAAGATCTAGATGAATTATTAGAAATTTCAGATAATTTTGCAGCCTTGAACTCTGGAAACCTTTCAAAACCAAAATCTACTAAAGACCTTTCAATGGATGAGATAGGATTGATGTTGGCAGGAAACACAATCAAAAACGATACACCTTTAGAGGGAACAAGACATTGAATGGGAGAACAATACCTCGTATCATGTGGCTAATCATTAATCTTTTTTCAATATCCCTAGTTAAACGATCTGAACCTTCTAAAACTTGGACAGCCTTAACCCCATTATTAGCAGTTATACTTACAATGATTGCTGGTGGATTGCTATTTATGATCTTAGGAAAAGATCCTTTTTTAGCATTAAGAGTTATGTTTTGGGATCCAATATTTGGCGAAATGTCATTTTACTTTCGCCCTCAATTACTTGTAAAAGCGGCACCATTAATCTTAATTGCGCTTGGTTTATCAATATGTTTTAGAGCTGGAATATGGAATATTGGAGCAGAGGGTCAATACATAATAGGTGCAATTTGTGGTGCATCAGTGGCGTTAGCATTCTATCCTTATGAAAGCGTTTTTATTTTCCCACTAATGATTTTAGCGGGAGGTATAGGGGGATGGGTTTGGGCTATGATTCCAGCCTTACTTCGCACGAAATTTAATACAAATGAAATACTTGTATCATTAATGTTAGTTTATGTGGCTGAACAAATTCTCAATTCATTAGCAATCGGACTATTAAGGAACCCAGAAGGCAATGGCTTCCCTGGTTCTCGTAACTTGCAAGATTACGCCTCTGCATCAAATCATGAACTCTGGGTTGGGACAGGAGCACATTGGGGGGTTGTTTTAGCCCTAGGTTTTGCTGTTGGTTTTTACATTTTGCTAAACCAGCATTTGCTTGGTTTTCAGACAAAATTAACAGGACAATCACCTCGTGCTGCCAAATTTTCTGGAATAAGTCCTAATTTCTTAATAGTAATATGTTTAGGTTTATCTGGTATGTTAGCTGGTCTAGCTGGATTATTTGAGGTGTCTGGACCCTCAGGTCAGATAACTATTGGATTTAATGTAGGTTACGGCTTTACAGCAATAATTGTTGCATTTTTAGGACGACTTAATCCACTTGGGATAGTACTAGCGGGATTATTGATGGCTTTGACTTATATCGGTGGGGAATTGGCACAAATGCAACTGGGGTTGCCAGCAGCAGCTATCCAAGCTTTCCAAGGAATGTTATTATTTTTCTTATTGGCTTTGGATGTGTTATCAAACTATCGGTTTAAGTTTAGATTTTGGAAGGCGAGTTAAATGGATGTTTCCTCCATAAGTCCAACTCTTTTAATCGCAAGCCTTATAGTTGCATCAACTCCAATCATGCTAGCTGCAATTGGAGAACTCGTAGTGGAACGAGCTGGTGTTTTAAATCTAGGTGTTGAAGGAATGATGATAACTGGCGCCATATGCGGGTTCATCGTAGCTTATGAAACTGGAAGTCCAATCTACGGGGTTATAGCATCAATTTTAGGTGGTGCAGCATTATCTTTAATCTTCGCTATTTTAACACAATTCTTTTTAGCAAATCAGGTCGCATCAGGTCTAGCATTAACCCTATTTGGATTGGGGTTTTCAGCACTTATTGGAAAGGGATACACAGGTATCACACCTCCTGATATGAGCAGTCCTAACCTTGGATTTTTGACAGAGATTCCCTTTCTTGGTAAAATGTTATTTGAGCATGACTATCTAGTTTATTTAGCGTTTTCCATTATATTACTAGTTAGTATTTTCTTACGATACACACGCCAAGGATTAATTTTAAGAGCTGTGGGTGAAGATCATTCAAGTGCGCATGCATTAGGTTATAAGGTAATCCGAGTAAGGGTTTTAGCTATATTATTTGGTGGTGGATGTGCTGGTTTAGGTGGGGCATACATATCTTTAATTCGAGTACCGCAATGGGCAGAAGGTATGACCCATGGCGCTGGGTGGATTGCACTTGCAATTGTTGTATTTGCTTCTTGGAAACCAATGAGAATTTTATTTGGTGCTTGGCTATTTGGAGGTCTGACAGTTCTACAGTTAAATTTGCAAGCTGCAGGAGTTTCAGAAATTAATTTGATATTGTTTAAAATCCCACTTCAAGTTCAGTATTTGACTATGGCACCATATCTGATAACGATATTGGTATTAGTTTTAATGTCAGCTCGTGCATTATCTAATGCACCAGGATCACTGGGAAAATCATTCCATGTATCCGACTAAGAATTATTAATTGGATCATCAATGATCCTTCAAAAAGGGGAGAACTATGAAAATATTAAAAAAAATTTCACTAGGAATGGCTTTAATAACAGGTATAACTATTGCAATTTCTGGAACTGCAATAACTGCTGAACCTGTTAAAGTTGGCTTCATTTATATTGGACCACCTGGAGATCATGGGTGGACTTATCGTCATGATATTGGAAGAAAAGCCGTAGAAGCACATTTTGGTGATGCTGTAGAAACTACTTTTCAAGAAAATGTACCAGAAGGTCCAGATGCTGTTCGCGCCATTACACAAATGGCCCTAAGTGGACACGATCTTATATTTACAACCTCTTATGGTTACATGGATCAAACATTAGCTGTTGCAAAAAAGTTTCCAAACGTAAAGTTTGAGCACGCAACAGGCTGGAAAACAGCAGATAACGTAAGTAATTATGGACTAAAGCTTTACCAATCAAGACATGTTCAAGGTGTTATCGCTGGCTTAATGACTAAAACAAACAAAATTTGTTATGTTGCAAGCTTTCCAATTCCAGAAGTTATTCGTGAAATAAATACTTTCTATCTTGGTGCAAAAACGCAGAATCCAGACGTAGAGGTTCAAATTGTTTGGGTTTATACTTGGTATGATCCAGGAAAAGAAGCAGATGCAGCACAGGCGATGATTGACAATGGCTGTGACGTAATCACTCAGCATACAGATTCTCCTGCACCTCTTGTTACAGCTGAAAAAGCTGGGCTTGTTGGTTTTGGTCAGGCAAGTGACCAAACACCATTTGCTCCAAACGCACAATTAACTGGAACTATTGATAATTGGGACCCTTATTATATTGATAGAGTACAAGCGGTAATTGACGGAACTTGGGAGGGTCACGGTACGTACTTTGGTGATATAAGTGAAGGAGCTGTAGGTATGGCACCATTCGCAAATATGCCTCAAAATGTAATGGATATCGCAATGGACGTACGTGCAAAAATTACAAATGGTACATATTTTGCATTTACAGGACCATTAAAGGATCAAAGTGGTGAACTTCGTTTGAAAGATGGTGAAGTAGCTTCACGCATGATGCTTGATACTATGGACTGGTACGTAGAAGGAATAACGGCCAAATACCCAGATTAATAATAATCAAAAGCAAGGGGGATTACTTTTCCCCCTTGCTACTTCGTTTTGAATACAAAATAATACAAAGAATTATCAGAACAAAACTAATTATAAATGGGGATCCAGGAAAATATAAATAATTTCCAACCCCAGTAAAGAATCCAAATGTGAAAGTCATTAATAAGGGAGAGATAATCATCCCTATTGCTGTGATGCTCGTCAGTAAACCTTGTAACTCTCCCTGTTGATTATCAGGAACCGCTTGGCTCATAAGTCCTTGTAGAGCTGGACCGGAAATAACCCCCAAACTTATAACTGGAATTAATACCCAAACCATCCAAGAATCTGTGATAAACGCTATAAAAAAGAAGGAGATAATATTTATATATAGTGTAATTGTTACTGTTTTATTTTCACCAATATATCTTATAATTTTCCTCATCAAATAACCTTGGGTAAACGCCATACATAATCCAAATGCAGCAAACGAATACCCTATCTGAATTGGCCCCCAACCAAATTTTTCTTCTGACCAATAAGACCAAATCGCAGGATAAACATAAAAAGCCACATCATAGACAAATAGTATTAATAATAGTCGCCCCACTCCATTTATCCTTCTAAGCTGTTTTAATGCCGCCAATGGATTAGCCCTAGAAAGGTTAAATGGTCTTTTATTTTTATCAGTTATAGTTTCAGGTAATACAAAATAACCCAAACATAAGTTTAAAAAAGCTAAGCCAGCAGCAGCAAAAAATGGTGCTCTAGAAGAAAACTCCCCCAGGACTCCACCCATCAATGGACCAAGCACAAACCCAATACCAAACGCTGCACCAATCAAACCAAAGTTTTGTGCTTTTTCATTATTTTTAGAAATATCCGCCATATAGGCCATTGCAGTAGAATGGGTTGCAGCCGTTACACCTCCAACCAATCTACCAATAAATAATACCCAAATTGATGCGGCATAACCCATAATTAGATAATCAATTACCATTACAAATAGCGAGAGTAATAAAACGGGTCGCCTTCCATAACTATCAGATAGATTTCCCAAAAATGGGCCAAAACAAAATTGCATAAATGCAAATGACGTGGCTAATAATCCTCCCCAAATAGCTGCAGTGCTAACACCAGTATTTCCTAGTTCTTTAAGTAAAGCGGGCATGACTGGTCCTATCAGTCCAATTCCCATTGAATCTATGATAACAGTAATTATCAAAAAAGTCTTAGCTTGAGTAATATTCATAAATTACATTTTTCAAAATCAGGATTTAAAAGAAATTAATTATAGGCCAAGAACTAGTTTTTTCTTGGGGGTGCCCCGCCTAAAAAATCATTCTTATTTTGATAATCACATCCAGCTTCGGTCATTTGAAGATGCAACTCTTTGCCAGTATAGGGGTTTTCTAATGCTACTTTTTCATCAAACTCAATGCCTAGTCCAGCAGCGGTGGGTGCATTAATATAACCATCTTCCCAGGTAATTGAATTTTTAATTAATTTCAAATGAAACTCACCACCCGTCTGAATGGTTTCTACTAATAAAAGATTCGGAATATTTGCCGCAAGTTGAATATTTGCCGCCCACTCAACGGGCCCAGCGTAAAGGTGTGGTGCAATTTGCGCATTATAAACCTCAGCTAACGCTGCTATTTTCTTAGTTTCCAAAATCCCACCAGATCTACCTAAAGCAGGTTGCAAAATCGAAGCACCGCCAGTTCGAAGGATAGCACCAAATTCTGCCTTGGTGGTCATTCTCTCTCCAGTTGCAATAGGAATCCGAACTTGTTTTGCAACATTTGCGAATTCCAATAAATTATCTGGTGGTATTGGTTCTTCAAACCATAAGGGATCAAAAACTTCTAATCTTCGACCTAATCTGATGGCACCTGCGGTGTTAAATTGCCCATGCGTTCCAAATAATAGATCAGCTTTTGTACCGACTGCATCTCGAATTGCTTTGCAAAATAATACTGATTTCTCAATATCTCGCATTGAGGGATGATGACCGCCTCTTATTGTGTAAGGTCCGGCAGGATCGAACTTTAAAGCAGTAAAGCCAAGCTTAACCATCTCTACGGCTGATTCTGCAGCCATTTCTGGGGACAACCAAAAATCCTTGATATTATGATGTGGGAGAGGATAAAGATAGGTGTAAGATCTGATGCGCTTGTTCATTAACCCACCAATTAAAGCATAAACAGGCCTATCAAATGCCTTACCCAATATATCCCAACAGGCAATTTCTAATCCAGAAAAAGCACCCATTACAGTTAGATCTGGTCTTTGAGTAAACCCACTAGAGTAGGCTCGACGGAACATTAGTTCAACGTTTTCTGGATTTTCATTAGACATATGTCGATTAAAGACGTCTTCTATCACTGCCTTCATGGCATCAGGTCCAACAGAAGATGCATATACCTCCCCATAACCTACTATGCCATTATCTGCAGTCAGTTTAACAAAGATCCAATACCTTCCTCCCCAGCCAGGAGGTGGCGTACCTACTACAAATATTTCTAAATCTTTTAATTTCATGCAAAGCACTCCAACTTACAGCTACTTTGCGCAAAATTATTAATAATATCCAGTAATAAATTATACTTTTAGTCTTAAATTTTTAATAATTTTAAACAGAATATTTGAATTATTAATAATAATTAAATTAACGCTTTATATTTATTTATTTCATCACTACACGTGCATGAAATTTAAAGAGATTTTCAATGACACAACAAACATCAATGCGAGCTTTTGCACGCTCAATAAGTTTTTTTAATAATCAAAAATCTGAAATCAAAAAAGTTAAATTAAGTACTGAGATTTTATGCGGATTAACTGTTTCACTTGCCCTTGTTCCAGAAGCTATTGCTTTTGCATTTGTCGCTGGCGTTGCACCCTTAGTTGGGCTTTATGCTGCTTTTATAGTTGGGTTAATCACTGCTGTATTTGGTGGAAGACCAGGGATGATTTCTGGAGCTACGGGCGCTCTAGCGGTAGTAATGGTTTCACTAGTGGCAAGTCATGGTGTGGACTATTTATTTGCTAGTGTGGTTTTGATGGGAATAATGCAACTTATTGCTGGCTTTTTAAGATTAGGAAAATTTATAAGAATGGTGCCACATCCCGTGATGTTGGGGTTTGTAAATGGTTTGGCAGTGGTTATTTTCCTTGCTCAATTAGAGCAGTTTAAGTTTGCTAATTCAGAAGGGACTCATATTTGGATGAGCGGGACAACCTTATATTTAACCCTCTCATTAGTTTTTGGTACTATGTTTATAATATGGTTAACTTCGAAAGTCTCCAAAGCTATTCCACCCCCATTAGTTGCAATAGGAATAGTTACTGGATTGGTTGTATTTTTTAATATTGCTGTTCCCCGCGTAGGCGATCTAGCGTCAATGGCTGGTAGCTTACCTGAATTCCATATTCCTGAAATACCATTAACATTTGAGGCATTTATGATCATACTTCCTTATTCATTAATTTTAGCAATGATTGGTTTGATCGAAAGCTTACTAACTCTGAACCTAGTCGGTGAAATAACTGGTAAAAAAGGGGGCGCATCTCAAGAATGTTTAGCCCAAGGAGCAGCCAATACTATAACTGGATTTTTTGGTGGCATGGGTGGTTGTGCTATGATTGGTCAATCAATGATAAACATTAATTCTGGAGGTAGAACACGCATTTCTGGAATTTCTGCTGCCCTTTTTCTGCTCCTTTTTATCCTTTATGGAAGTTCTATTATTGAAATGATTCCACTAGCAGCATTGGTAGGTGTAATGTTTATGGTAGTAATAGGAACATTTGCATGGAATTCACTTCGTCTTTTATTTATAGTCCCCCGTGCAGATGCGCTTGTAATTTTGTTAGTAACTTTCGTAACAGTAATGGAAGACTTAGCAATAGCTGTGATAGTTGGTGTCATAGTATCTGCCTTAGTGTATGCTTGGAATGCCGCATCAAGAATTCATGCAACAGCACGCCCCTCTGATACAGAAATTGGGGCACTTGTATACGAAATTGAGGGTCCACTATTTTTTGGATCTGCTACAAGCTTTATGGAACTATTTGCACCAGAAACTGATCCTGAAATTGTTATTCTTGACTTCATGAAATCAAGAGTAGTCGATCAGAGCGCTTTGCAAGCAATTGAGGCTGTAGCAAAAAAATATAAATCTGCAGGAAAGCGTTTAATGTTACGTCATTTATCTTCAGACTGTCATCGCTTATTAAACAAATCTGGTCAATTAACTGTAATGCAAAATGATGATCCAGATTATGAATTAGCTGTAGATTATGATGTTCAAATTGGTCGTTTTTCTAGTAGTCATTAATTTTTCTCAAAGGGAAAAGTTAATCAATCAAATACTATTACATTGCGACGAGTATTACCCAATTTAACATCATTTACTGCTTCATTTATTTCATTGAGCGAATATTTTCTCGTCACTAACTCATCAAGTTTTAATCGGCCCTGTTTATACAAATCGATTAAAACAGGAATATCTTTTTTGAGAACTGAGCTTCCCATATAAGAACCTAATAATGATTGACTGGTCGTAGCTAAAATTACAGGCTCAATAGCTACTTTTGCACCAGATGGAGGCATTCCAACCATTACAACACTGCCACCCACACTTAAAAATCTACTTGCACTTTCATAAGCTGGTATTGAGCCAACAGTTACAAAGACATAATCAACACCACGACCCCCAGTCATTTTTTTTACGATTCGATACGGTTTCTCTTCATTGGTTAAAATACCGTTAGTTGCACCAAATTCTTTAGCCGCATTTAGTTTTTCTTCAGACACATCTATTGCTATGATCTTGGATGCACCAGCAATCGCTGCGCCCTGTATAGCGTTAAGGCCTACACCACCGGCGCCAATCACAACTACCGTTGAACCAGTACTAACCTTTGCTGTATTGGTAACAGCACCCATTCCAGTAATTACTCCACAAGCTAATAATGACGCAGAAGCCATAGAGATATCTTCTGGAATAGTTTGGATTTGACTCTGGTCCACTACGACTTTTTCGGCAAAAGCACCGGTTGCCAATCCTTGCTGCATTGCCCCACCACCTAACGTTTGTAGTGGGCCCGACACGACATCATATCTAGTTTCACAACACGTAGGCTTTCCAGTACTACAAGAAATACATTCACCGCACGAGCGTATTAGTGTAACTAGAACTGTGTCTCCAATTTTATAGTACGAAACCTCAGTCCCAATACCCGTAATTATGCCAGCTGCTTCATGTCCATAAACTGCAGGTAAATGTCCACCCCAATCACCCGCCATATGAGAGATGTCTGAATGGCAAATTGCACAAGCTTTGAGAGTAACTTCAACTTCGCCAGATTTGGCTTCACGTAGCAGCACCTCTTCTACTACTAGGGGCTTTCCAAATTCATGACATACTGCAGCACGTATTATCGACATTATTTACTCTCCAATTTGTAGTTGTCTTTCCCATTTAAAGACTAACAAAGAAAAAAGCGCTGCAAAAAGTAATCAAGCAGCGCTTTTTATTTTTACAAAATTTACCGGCGAGCTAATTCAACCCAATTATCACCCTGTACTTGGCTGATAACTACATCGTTAGCACCCTGGTGATTATCAGCTGTAAAATTAACCATCACACCACTAATTTTATCTTCGAAATTTAAGGATTCCATACCAGCTTGGAAACTAGCAGAAGTCAAATCTCTCCCTGCTGCTTCTAGACCTCTAACAAGTACTTCCGCTGCAGATCTTCCTAGTACCGCTCCAGTTCCAGGGAAACCTCCCGTTGCTTCACTGTACTTGCCAACCCAGCCACCAACGACAGGGTCACCCATGCGAGCAACAATATCTGCCCAACCAGAAGCAGCATAAAAACCATTTCCAGGGCCTCCAGGTACTTTAGCTATCAATGTATGCATTGAGGCAGATCCTCCTAAGAATTTTAAATCAGCTAAACCCATCTTCTTGGCCGTTCCCAAAACTGTTAGCGTTTGCTTAACTCCAAGTGCAACAGTTATCAGTTCACACCCTGATGCTGTAAGTTTAGATAGTGAACCAACAAAATCTAATTCATCTGGCTTATGTTTGGTTTCACCTCCAAAAGTAAGACCTGATCCAGAAGCTGCTACGGCATCCTTCGTTCCTTCAGCAATTTCCAACCCAAAGTCTGATGGTATGTACATTGAGCATACATTTTTAACACCTGTTGTTTCAGACATGTATGGTACTGCTGTTAGCATTTGATCATAATATGATGATGTGCCAGCATACTTATATGGTGAGGGTGGATCAATCATTTGTCTAGCTGCTGTCAAAGGTGAAACGTTTGCCACTTTTTTAGCCTCCAAAAGAGGAAATGAAGCAATGTTCATAGGAGTCCCCAGGCTCAGCAACATAGCAAAAATCTTATCAGAATTTACTAATTTATTTAGATTAGACATCGCCTTGGGCATTTGGTACCCATGGTCTTCTACGATCATCTTTATTTGACGCCCATGAACACCACCATTGGCATTCACTTCATCAAAATACAATTGAGCTGCTTCCATTGCAGGTGCTCCAAATGCAGCAAATGGTCCAGACATATCTTGGTTTGAACCGATAAGCACTTGAGTATCTGTAACACCTTGATCAGCGTTAGCAGTTCCCACAAAAAGAACAGCTATTACGGCTGCCTTAAAAAGGTTTTTCATAAAATTTCTCCCTAGATTATAGTTGTTAACATTAATTCATAAGTACATTTCGTCAATCAGCGTTTTGTGTTTTTCTTCTACAAAGCCACGCTTTAACTTCATAGTTGCAGTTAATTCATCGTCTTCAGCTGTCAATAATATATCAATTAGCCGGAATTTCTTAATTTGCTCCACCCTGGCAAAATCCCTATTAACATCTTCAACAATATTCCCAATAAGTTCTACAATCTCCTTTGCAGCACACAAAGAAGCAAAATCTGAAAATGAGATTCTATTATCTTGAGCAAACTTTTCAACATTTTCCTGATCAATCATAACTAAACATGACACAAATTTACGTTTGTCTCCAATAATAATTGTGTCAGAGATATATGGCGAAAATTTTAATCTATTTTCTATTTCACTTGGTGTTATGTTTTTCCCACCAGCGGTAATTATTATATCTTTCATGCGTCCAGTAATAGTTAAAAAACCTTCGGAATCTATCAAACCAATATCACCAGTTCGCATCCAACCATCAGATGTAAATGTTTCATTTGTTTTTTCTGGCTTACGCCAATAACCTTTAAAACAATTTCCACCTTTGTATTGGATTTCATCATTCTCACCAATCCTTAGCTTGGCTCCTGGTATGACAGAGCCCACTGTTCCATTTTTTTCATTCCCTTGATAATTTAGTGAAATGATGCCAGCACTTTCACTCATGCCATAACCTTCAAAAATTTTTACACCAATCGCTCTAAACCATGTCAATAATTCTGGAGAGATAGGGGCAGCGCCAGTGGTACCTCTTCGTAAGTTATCCATTCCTAACATTCTTCGCATATTTCTTAAGAGGACTAGGTTCCAAAACAAATAGCTCAATGGTATTGATTTATTTTGATCCTCAGCTCTAACCTTCTTCATCCCTGCAGACAATGCAGTATTAAAAGCCCACCTACCAAAAGGAGTAGCATCCCCAATCATAATAGAGACCCTTGAATATAATCGTTCCCACACCCTAGGCACCGCCGTGAAGATAGTCGGACTGATCTCTCGCAGATTGTCAAAAACTGTTTCTGGGCTTTCAGCAAAATTGATAACAGATCCTGCTCCTATCGGTTGGAAAACAGAAATTAATCGTTCTAAAATATGACATAATGGCAAGAAACAAAGTTGTTCATCCATATTATTAACTGGTAAACTTTGCCCTCCAGCAGATATTGAAAACATAATATTATTTCCAGTTATTTCTACACCTTTAGGATCACCAGTGGTTCCAGAGGTATAAATCAAAATAGAGGTATCATCTGAAGAGCCTTCTTCTATAGACTCCTCAAACGAACCATTTAATTTTTCAAGTTCCATTTCTCCAATTTCATATAATTCATCGAGAAAGATAACCCTAGGATCATTAAAATCTGCAAGTCCATCTTTTTCATAAACAATAACCTTACTTAATTTAGGCATCTGATCAGCAACAGATAAATACTTATCTAACTGCTCGTCATTCTCTAAAAATAAAAACTTACTATCACTATCATTTACAAGATAAGCTAACTGACGAGCACTATCTGTTGGGTAAACACCAGATGATATACCGCCAACAGATTGAATCGCTAAATCTGTATATATCCACTCTTTACTATCTTCCGATAGAATACTTACAACTTCACCTCTATTTAAACCCATTGAAATTAAAGCTAGACCTATTAAGCGCGAACATTTGTAAAAATTATCCCAACTATACGATGACCAAATACCAAACTTTTTTTCACGATGCGCTACTTTATGGCCTGATGTTTCACAGCGTAATTTCCATAATTTTGCTAAAGTATCCTTACCATCGACAAAGTATGGACCCTCACTTAAATTTTTATTTATTTTAATTCCTGCAACCTCGACTTGCTCAGGAATTTTTCCTTTACTCACCATCTAGATCCTTAACGCCATGTTTTTTTTTGCTTCCAACGCTTTTGCCCACGTTCTGAAGGTTCATTATTTTGACCTAAATAAAATTCTTGAATATCTTTGGAATTTATAAGCTTACTAGATTCATCGCTCATTACTATCCTACCAAGCTCCATAACATATCCATAATTTGCAATATTTAGGGCAACTTTAGCATTTTGTTCTACCAGTATCATTGTGACACCTTGTTCTACATTCAATCTTTTTATTATCTTAAAAATATCTTTGGTGAGAAGAGGACTAAGGCCCAAACTAGGTTCATCCAAAAGCATTACTTTCGGCCTAGCCATCAAGCCTCTACCAATCGCCATCATTTGTTGTTGACCACCTGACAGGGTACCAGCTTGCTGCAACTTGCAGCTACGCAAAATTGGAAAGTAATCATACACTAAATTTAAATCTACTAAAATATTTTCTCTATCTGTTCTTGAAAATGCACCCATTTTTAAATTCTCTTCAACTGTCAGGATTGGAAACACTTCTCGCCCTTCAGGAACATGTGTTATTCCTTTTTTTACAATCTTGTCAGGCTCAATTCCTTGAATGTTTTCTCCCATTAAAGAAATCGTTCCCTTTTCAGGGTCCATAATTCCAGAAATTGTTTTTAAAAGTGTTGTCTTTCCCGCTCCATTGGCGCCTAAGACAGTTACAATTTGCCCTTCATTAACAACAAGAGAAACACCTCTTATCGCCATTATTGGACCATAATAGCTTTCTAAATTGTCTATTTTAAGAATAGGGTTTTTCATTTTTCAAACTCTTCTGAAACACCTAAGTACGCCTCAATAACAGCTGGATGGTTTTTAACCTCTTCTGGTGAACCCATCGCTAATTTCTTACCATCAGCCAAAGCCATTACTCTATCAGAAACGCTGGTAACGAGATTCATATCATGCTCTACCATCAAAACAGTAATACCCATTACTTTTTTAATATCTTCTATCCAAAAAGCAACGTCTTGTGTTTCCTCCACCGATAATCCAGATGCAGGTTCATCCAAAAGCAATAATTTAGGCTCTATAGCTAGCGCTCTTCCTAACTCAACAATTTTCCGCACTCCATAAGGCAGTCCAGATATAAATTTCTCCCGGTAAGCCTGTAAATCTAAAAAATCTATAACTTTTTCAACTTTCAACCGATGTCTATATTCTTCTTTTTTTACAGAAGGCAGAAATAACATTTCGGACAAAGCGTTTGACGTTCTATGAGTTTGTCGGGCAACTAGAAGGTTTTGCAATACACTTGCCTGTTCAAATAATTCAATATTTTGAAATGTTCTTGCAATACCCAAACTAGCCACTTCGTGGCTTTGTTTTTCTAAAAGGTTTTTACCATCAAATATTATTTCACCATTATTTGGTTTATAAAACCTTGATAGAATATTGAATATTGTTGATTTACCTGCACCATTAGGACCAACCAAGGAAAAAACTTCACCCTCTTCAACTTCAAAACTTATATTGTCCACTGCTGTAACTCCACCAAATTGTAAAGTTACATCCTTAAGTTTTAAGAAACTCATCTTGTTCTCTCTGTTTTCAGGTATGTTTTTTGACGTCGAAACATGTCTTTGCGATAGAATGGAAAGAGATCAAAATATGTTTTAAATTTCAACCATCTTCCATAGAGCCCCATCGGTTCAAACAAGATTACTACAATTAAAATTAATCCAAATATTCCACTTTCAATACCAGGAATAATATGGAAGTCAGAAAAAAATGCATCCCTTGTGAAACTTATACCACTTGGTAAAAACGTAACTACCATTGCACCCAAAAATGCGCCATGTATAAATCCAACACCTCCAACAACAATCATTAATAATAAATTTATAGAAATCACTATGTTAAAAGTTTCATTAGTAAACACGTAACTGAAATGGCCCATCAAAGCACCTGAGATACCAGTTATAGCACATGAAATAGCAAAACTTAATGTCCTAGTTTTGCCAATATTAACTCCCATGGCTTGAGCAGAAATTTCACTATCCCGAACAGCGGCAAAGCTTCTACCTAACGGTGATCTTAATATATTCTTGTAACCTAAAACGATTAAGACAGTTATTGCCAAAATTAACCAGTAAAGACCCGATACGTTATTATATCGATCAAAATCAAGTCCAAAAAGCTTGATAGAAGGTGCAAATATTCCACCCACACCACCAGTCCACGGCTCAAGAATAACAATCAAATCTTCTGCAAGAACACCAATGGCAATAGTAGCTATAGCCATATAAATCCCATGTAACTTGCGTGTTGGTAACGCAATACAAGCACCTACTAAGCCAGCCAGAATTCCTGATAATGGCAACGATAATATAAAGGGAATATTAAAATTGTTCTGCATTATTACATTCGAATATGCACCCACTGCCATAAATGCGGCGTGGCCAAGACTAGCTTGACCTGTATGCCCAACCAAAAGCATCAGCCCCATACCGGCAATTGCCCATATAAGCATCAAGCTGAATTCGCCAACCCAGTATTCATTAATTAAAAAAGGTAAAATAACAGCAATTACTAATAAGAGTAAATACCAGAAAGCTTGCACACCGTCCTTGAATAATCGGATATCAGCTTCATAAGATTTTTTAAAAATTACTCGCATTTTTAAACCTTTTTCTTCTGCACTTGGGATAAAATTCCATGTGGTCTGAAAACTAGTATTAAAACTAAAACTAAATATGGCATGAGGCGAGCAATATCACCATCCAAATACCTTGAAGCAAATGGCTCTATCAATCCTATTAAAAGCCCACCCAGCAAAGCTCCAGGTAAGCTGCCTAAACCACCTATAACAGCAGCTGCAAAAGCCTTAATTCCAAGTAAACCTGTTGCGGGATCAATTGCATTTTTTGAAGCAAATAATATGCCAGCAATAGCCGCTACAATTCCCGATAATGCCCAGATCAATGAGTTAATTCGTCTAACTGGAATTCCCATATAATATGCAGCCATCTGATTTTGGCTTGCCGCTTGCATTGCAACACCAAGTTTAGTCTTTGCAAAGAACAAAAATAATACGGCTGTTAAGAATACCGTAACCAGGATTATCCATATTTCAGGAACGCCTATTACAATGTTAGAAATCTTGAAATACTCTCCTGCTATGGGACTTTCAAGACTTTGAGGCTCATGGCCCCAAATTGCACCCGCTATAAAACGAGCAACAAAGCCTAGCGCAATTGTAAGAATAACTACAGCTAATTGGCTCTGTCCAAACATGCGCCTAATAATTAGTGAATCTAGTAGATAACCCAAGCATCCCATAAGAGCTATGGTAATTGGAACTGAAATCCAAAAGGGCAATGCCATATAATCACTATTCGTTAATCCTAAAGTAATAAAAGCACCCATCATCATCATATCACCCTGAGCAAAATTGATTGCTTCAGTTGCTTTATATATCAAAACGAAACCCATCGCGATTAAGCCATATACGCAACCAGTAGAAAGACCACTAATTATCAATTGAATTACATCCAAATTTTACTCCTAGTTTTCAATTTCCATGTTTTTACTATTACACACTTATTCTTGTCTTTGCTTTTAAATATTCAACCTCTAACCGTAAAACTAAGTCTTCAACATTTAAAATATCAGTGACAGATCCGATTCCTTGCCCACAACCCCAAATTTCTTTCCAGGCCTTAGGTTTTTTATCCCAATCACCAAAGTTCATTGTTGAAATATCACCTTCAGGCAGATTATTTGGATCCATACCTGCAGCTTTTACGCTAGGCGCTAAATAATTACCATGTACGCCAGTAAATAAGTTTGAATAAATGATGTCATCTGCTTCAGAATCTACAATCATCTGCTTATAAAGTTCATCTGCCCTCGCCTCTTTCGTGGCAATAAAAGCTGACCCAATGTAACCAAAATCTGCACCCATGGCCTGAGCAGCTAAAACGGCATCTCCGGAAGCTATAGCTCCAGACAAAGCCAAAGGACCATTGTACCAGCGTCTGATTTCAGAAATTAAGGGGAACGGTGATAAACGACCAGCATGCCCACCAGCACCAGCTGCAACAGCAATTAATCCATCAGCTCCCTTTTCGACCGCTTTCTTCGCAAATTTGTTATTAATAACATCATGCAGAGTAATTCCACCCACGGAATGCATTGCGTCATTTACCTCAACTCTAGCACCTAATGAAGTAATCGTAATTGGGACTCGATACTTCATACACAATTCAACGTCATGCATTAAACGCTCGTTGGATTTGTGGACTATCTGATTAATGGCGAACGGCGCCGCAGGTTTATCAGGATTTTTTTGATTATAGCTATCCAATTCTTCTGTGATCAGCTTTAACTCTACCTCTAATTGATCCTTTGGTCTGGCATTTAATGCTGGCATTGAACCAATTACTCCAGCCTTACATTGTGCAATAACCAATTGAGGGTTTGATATAATAAATAAAGGAGCAGCAATGACAGGAATTCTTAGATTTTGTAATATTTTTGGTAACATGTCGTATCCTATTTGGGTATGAGCATTACCTTAGCACCCGTTTTAAGTGCGTCAGGTAATCCAGTCATAACTTCATTAAGTGTTAATATTTTAGAAACTTCTGTTTTCCATTTTTCATTAACAAACCGCTCTTGCACTGCTTTTATAACTTGCATCTGCTTTCCCAAATCTGTTTTTTGGAACCAACGAACCAGCCAAAACCCTTCAATCACTTTTTCAGAAAAAACAAACTGACCCATCTCTGAAATTATGGGTGGGTTAGTGTCTAACTTTCCATAAACAATCCATCTTGATCTATTAGGCATTGCCATAAAAATATCAGCTGACAATTGATTTGCCACAGCGTCCAACATAATACGTGGTTTTAAATTTTTTATAACCGATTTTAAGTTCTTTTGAAAATCTGGATGTGAACTATCTAATACTTCAGTTGCACCAAGTTTTCTTAAGTGCTCACCTTGATTGACATTACGAACGATACAAATCGGTGAAATACCTTCATCTTTTCCCAAGGCAACCAATAATTTACATAATTGACTATTAGCTGCCGTCATAACAAAACTCTTACACTCTGTTTCTTTAACCAATTCAAACATTGCCATTGCTGTAAGAGGATTAACTATTAGAGCCGCTCCATCTTCATTTCGCAGATTGGGTAGAACTGGAATGCAACCCAGAGCATCTGTTATAGCATATTCTGCCCAAGTTCCTGATCCACCCTTTGATACTACAAATGAAACACGCGTACCTTTCAAACTTTCAGCGTATGATCCATTCCCAGCAACCACTTCGCCTATACCTTCAAATCCTGCAGGTTTTCCCTTTTCTCTCGGCTGGCCATATTCACCCTTTATAAAGTGTAAGTCGGAGGGATTAACGCTTGCCATTGCTATCTTCACAAGTACTTGACCATCTAATAGTTCCGGTACTTCAATTGAAGCTGGTTCTAACCAAGGGTCGCAAGACGCAATCTGTGGCCCTTCAGATTTACCTGAATAGCCATCCTGACTTTGAATAAGAGCAAACATTTTCATATCAAATTCCTTAAATTTAAATTTTTACGTTGTTATTCTAATATATAAATTAAGAAGATCCGAGGAGGATTCTATAAGATTAAGGCGAACCTACTTGTTAAATTAATAATTTCTAGATTTATAATATATTACAAATCGCCCTCTACTCCGTAACTTGGCGCAACAGACGGGTTCAGTGCTCGATTCAAATAATCAAGCATTTGGGGTTCGTAAGCAGACCATAAGCTCCTCAATTTATCAATGGCGCCTTCGTCTTCCCAATCTACTCTCAAATCAACTAATGGAAATTTTGTCTTATCTACTACTAACAACGCTGCTGAATGCACTGAGCCAACTTCTCCTCCTGATGCTAAGCCTCCTTCTAATCCTTGCAAAAGTCTTTCTGCAAGATGAGCACTTCCATCTGAATTGAACCCTCGTGTCATAGCACTTACAACGCCATCATGGGACAACAAATTCCCTGCTGCAACGCAGTTGCTTTCTTCACTGACTGCATTTGTCCCCAAAATCTTTAAACCAGTAAAGTGCGCTGTCTTTCCCTCAGCATCTATTGCCGTTAATTGGCGAAAATCTATATTTTTTCTCTCTCTTATTACCATTCTAATCGCTGTTTCAGAATCATGGCCACTTTCCATCTGATCAAGCACTAAAGTTGCTAAATTTGGATCTGTTATATTTTGTGTTGCAACTGCGCCAATTCCAGCACGGGCATGAGGACAACGAGATCCAACAGAAATCGATGATGTCGTTATAGCGACACCGAACATACCTGTTCTTTCACAACGTGCAGCGATGGAAAAAGTCATATAAAACCTCACAGTTGATGCGCAAATATGCACGATAGTATAAATCAAACTATATACGTTTCAGACTATTATTACTATTTACCCAAGTCTTAAAGCTGTAAATTTTGATTATTAAATTATTACATACATTATCTTGGTAAGTAATAAGTTTATTCTGGTATAACGGCCGTTACCTCAATTTCAACGACCCATTCCGGTCTAGCCAAGGCTGGCACGACCAACCCTGTAGAGCAAGGATATACTCCTTTTAACCACTTTCCCATTTCCTGGTAGACATCCTCCCGATAACGGATATCGGTTAAGTAAACAACTATTCTACAAATACTATCTAATGTAGTTCCAGCCTCCTCCAAAAGAGTTTTAATATTTTGCATTGTTTTTTCAGTTTGTTTACTCACGTCACTAGCATGCAAACTTTGGCGGGTATCTAAATCTTGCGAAACCTGTCCTCTTAAAAAAACCATTGTTCCCTTGGCAACCACGCCTTGACTTAGATCATTATCAAGCTTTTGCTCAGGGTATGTTTCTTTCGTATTAAAAGGCCGTATACGTTTATGAAGTGTCATTGCATCAAAATCCTATATTTAAAAGTCAAGTTAACTCTCAATTTTTGCCTTTGCCAATACCATAAACGTTGTCGGAAAGATTTGCTGCTTTGTGAGCAAATTCTAAAGGTCCATCCCAATCAAAATTTCTATACACTGCTCCCAATTGCGCAAATGGCGCGGATTGAGCAAACAATTGAAAGGTCAACCTATGGCCTGCATAATCAGAATTAAGCAAATCACGTGCTAATCCTAAAAGTTTTCGACGATCGTCCGCTATCCAATTATCATTAATTGTATAAAACTTATCCATCCAAGGCTTTGTTTCAGGAGCCGCAAAAGTAGCTGCATCCGGTGTAACGCAAATCTGTCCTCCACATAATTCTCGTGCAGTATGCATCATTTTAGGTAAATTGCTTAAGGCATGAACTCTTCCAGACATTAACATAGATTGATTTGGCATAAGCAATCCATTTGGGCTTTTCTCAGCTGTTGCAATCGAAGCAGTCAAAAATGCATCAATACCTTCGCGCCATACTGCAAGTTCAGAAAGCTTTTCTTGTACAGCCTGCTGTTTATCTAATCCTGTTTGCCTTACATTCCACAAAGCAGCACCAATAATTAAATCTGCATATGATAAGGTTCTCTGAACAAAAGGAAATGCAGAATAACGATGCAGTGTGGCTCTTATAAAACTTGCAGCTCTCGTGTGTTGGTAAAAAAGAACATCCTCCCAAGGTATCAAAACATCATCTAAAATCATCAAAGTATCTATCTCGTCCACTTTATTTGATAGAGGATAATCTGCTTTTGGAGCCCTACCTGCAAAACCTGTTCTGCAAATATGCTTTACGCCTGGAGCATTCATTTTAACGATACAGCCCAAAGCATAGTCTGATAGCTCTGAATTGCCCCAATTGGCAATCGTTGGCTTTAAGAAAGCTTGATTTGAATAAGATGCGGCTGTTTCATATTTAGCCCCACGTATTACAATGCCAGCATCTGTTTCTTTAACAACATGTACTAACATATCAGGATCCTGATCCTGTGGTGCCTTCGATCTGTCACCTT
>Ga0114997_10000338_pt1 | contig 37764 bp, 24 predicted proteins | sample ArcticOcean_MG_C_2_FD_87045 | JGI IMG/M metagenome (GOLD analysis project Ga0114997, IMG submission 87045) | Marine microbial communities from western Arctic Ocean - ArcticOcean_MG_CB4_136 | ecosystem: Environmental > Aquatic > Marine > Oceanic | place: Arctic Ocean: Canada Basin | collected... | reverse complement strand
TGCCAACCTTGCTGATTTAGTTCAACAACAAAACTTTATCAAATCAGCACCGAAAACACCAGAAGTTGAAATCATTGGACAACCATCTGCCGGTAACCCCTTAAGATTGAAGATTGAACTTCCCGAAATTCGCGAGGATTGGCATAATATCCAAGTGACTTGGAGAGTAGGTGCTCTTTCTCCGGCTCGCGAGGAAGTGTTCAATTTGCTGGGTCATTCTGAATCAATGCAACCGCCCCCTGGCCTTACAACTGAATTACCTCATCATTGGGAAATTGGATTGGATGATGGAACTGGAGGGGGTGAAGAAGCACCTATGGAGCGTCATGAAGTAAAGGGAGGGCTTTTCCTTCGACCTATGAGGATAATGGAATTCGGTGGCAAGAGCGAAATAAAAGAAGGCGAAATTACTCTAGAAGCACCTAAGTTGAATTGGCCAGGAACTGTCTCATCCCAAATTATTAGAATCCATTGGGAACTTATCGTAAGTATTCAACGCCAAAAGGGAGGGCCATTGTTATGGGTACTTCCATTGCCAGTTCGTCATCCAAAGCGGAATTCTCTCATTGAATCACCCCCGGTAAATGATGGCAGGACTGAATCTGATTCTGTTTAATTTTGAGCAACACATTCAAGTCTCGTATTAGTCCTCTTTGATACATGCAAAGGCGTTCATTAGCTGCTATTCTTCTCGCCAGTCTAATGGTATTATCCGGTTGCTTCGGTGCTATTAGCACAGATGAGGATGAAAAAAATACCGAAGTACCGCTTTCTAAAACTGTCGAGTTGTCTGCATCATGGGGCATACTTCCTGATTCAATTACACTCGATGGGGCACCTGTTCAACTCGCAATATTTGTCCAAAGTCAAGGTGATGATTGGGGTGTACAACCTACAATCATCACTCCTCAAGCCTCATTGCTTACAGCCTTTGAATTAGTAGAAACTACGCAGGGGTTACAGTTGACTTTTATTCCGGAAACAATCGGTGAATATTCAATACAAGTAAAGTTCATCACATTGAATGATGCGGAATTTATCGCACCATTACCTGAAGACCTTGTCCACACAATCAGTATAGTACCTCCAAGTGAAGATGCACCAATACTTTCAGCACCGGTCCTGCTTTCATTAGAGGAAGCGACCGTGATTTGGTTTGAAGGGAGTGTAAATCATAGTGCGCTTTCGACCTGTTCTTTACAGATTTTTTATGGTGAAGGAATAAGTAAAGATGGCAATATCAAAGATGATGGTACATGGAAGGTACTTCTTGACCTTTCAGAAGTTACAGATTTTCTGGAAATAAAAGCAGTTGCCGAATGTGGAGAATATTCCAAAAAAAGTGACACTGTTACTACACAAGTTGTCATTGAATATACGGGGGATGATGCCGATGGTGATGGTATTATAGATTCTAATGATCTATGCCCGAATGGATATGGTGCATCTGATGGGTGGAGCCCGTCAAGTGCAAGTGACCAAGATAATGATGGCTGCCATGACTTCGAGGAAGACCTCGATGATGATAATGATGGAGTGCTGGATGATTATGATCTCTGTCCGACATCTTTCGGATGGATAAGTACTCCAGATGCGGACTATGATTCTGATGGATGTCATGATGCTGATGATGAGGATGATGATAACGACGGTGTTTTAGATACTCACGATTCTTGCCCGAATGGACTATTGAACTGGACTTCAAGTTCATTCAGTGATTGGGACAGCGATGGATGCTCAGACTTAGATGAGGATGAAGATGATGATAACGATGACCTTTTCGACCTAGAAGATTCATGTCATAAAGGAATGAAGAATTGGGTGCGAAATGAAATATCAGATTATGATGATGACGGATGTAATGATGAAATAGAAGATGAGGATGACGATAATGATGGTGTATTCGATGTCAATATCACAGGCCATCTTCTTGATGAATGCCCAAAGACCCCTCTCAATTCAACTCAAGTCAATGAGGTTGGTTGTGCCGCAGTTGAAAGGGACACTGATGCTGATGGAGTGAATGATTTTTTGGACCAATGTCCTGGAACACCTGCAGAACTTGTAGTCAATACGTTGGGTTGTGCAGATTTGGATGATGACGGTGTATTTGCAAACGTCGATATTTGTCCCAATTCCCCTGAAAGATGGTCTATTGATTCACAAGGTTGTGCCATCGTTCAATCACCTGTGGCTTGGGCAAGTGGTTCAACTCTAACTGGACCAATGCAAATTGTTCCTCATTTCGCAGTTCCGACTTTAGATGGAACGTTCTATTTTCAACAAGAATGGACTGGCTATGACATCTATTACTTTTTATTCAAGTACACCGATTCTAGTGGAAACTCTAATTCGGCGACATGGGGACAAAGTCCTGGGCCATTTATCCGAGGATTACCTGAAAATGTTCATCTTTTCTTTGGTTCATTTGATTCAACCTATCACACCGATGTCGTGAATCGAAAAGCAGCAGTTGAAAATGCACTCAACCCGAATGAAGAAACGGCATGGGAGGGAAGAATACACTACATTGACCAACGAGCCAACGGAATTACAGGGGGATTGGGGCAAATGATTTCTAATTTCAATTCACCAATGTATATGGGAATTGACCGTTTCCAAATGGCACGAGAAACTGGATCGCTATATGCTTGGACAAGTTCAAATTATGAACCAAAGCATCTGATTCATGAGCCTCATCAATGGAACACAGAATTTCCTGTTGAAGTTCGAAGACATGATTCGGGAGTCGAAGAAATTACTTTGCTTGACTTCTATCGACATTCCGGTGGATGGAGTGGTGGGTTTACCACTACTACAAGCGCAATATTCCCAAGTAATTTAACCGATTATGATACTCTTGAAGTCTACCATGAGCACGCATGTGATGAACGTTCAAACCGCTATCAGAAGAGTGATGGTACCGATGGAGGTTGTCATGAATGGGATTACGAGGCTAATCTACGTATCTGTCAGCGGGATAACGCATCTTCATGTGGTACAGAATACATGCGGTGGATTACTACCTATGGGCGTGAAGGAAAGTGGTTAACAGATATTTCACCATACCTCTTTATGCTCGGAAATGATGATAATCGGACGTTTAAGTATCGAGGTGCCAACAGGGGTGACCTCACGGTGACTTTACTTTTGAGCAACTGGAACAGTGGACTGCGCGGACAAAGTGCCGATTTCGCATTCACAGGCGGACAATTTGATGGCACATATAATGACCTTACCAAATATACTCGAGACCTAAATTTCACTGTACCATCATGGGCTGATAAGGTCGAAATTGTAGCAACAATTACTGGTCATGGTTTTGGCAAGGATAATGCGAACTGTGCAGAATTTTGTGATCATCAACATTACTACTACCTCAATGGATTTTCGACATATGAATGGCACCCAATAGTATACTCAAATGAGGGGTGTGAAAATGAAGTGAACAACGGTGTTGTCGCAAACCAATTCGGTTCGTGGCCTTATGGTCGAGCTGGATGGTGCGCTGGTCAAGATGTGAAGCAATGGACCTACGACATCACAAGTTGGAGTGATATGAGCGGAGGCGTGAATCATCTGACCTATCGTGGATTATTCAATGGACAAGAATACACGCCTTCAGATGGCGTTGGTAACGGACAACGTAATATTCACGCTGAAATATGGGTAGTGTACTATAATGCTACAACATAAACACATGTGTAAGGGATTGATTCAAACCTGCATTGGCGGCGGTGATTGAAGCTCTTGTGGAGGAGTTCCTCGCATTGGCGTTTCAAGAAAAACATAATCGCTATCACGTCTTTGAGGAATAAATCCTGCTCGAAGAATTACATTCTGTAATTCCTGTTCGGATGCTTGGAATTTGGTTGTGCCAGAAGCAGAAACAACATTTTCTTCCATCATTGTTGACCCGACATCATTTGCACCACCGAAGAGTGCGAGTTGAGCGGTTTTAATGCCCATTGTTGGCCAAGAGGATTGAATATTTTGTATACTGTCAAGGAACAACCGAGATATAGCCACATGGCGCAAATATTCTGTTGAACCTGAACCCAACTGTATTTTGTTTTGACCACGATTACGTCGACCAAAACTGTTGACCTCAAGTTGAACAGGCCATGCTATGAAAGAGGTGAATCCAGACGCAGAATCTTCAAGTGAACTATCTTGTAATTTACGAATACGACTCATGTGTTCTACTCGTTGTTCCAATGACTCTCCAAATCCGATGACATTAGTTGCACTGGTAGTGAGTCCAAGGGACTGCGCTTCCTCCATGACACGAAGCCAATTTGCCGGAGCACCTTTTTTCGGAGAGACATCTTTTCGCACCTCATCGACAAGCATTTCAGCACCTCCACCAGGTAATCCATGCATACCCGCTTCTTTCAAGCGAACTAAGACCTCTAATGTGGAGAGTTTACTTACTTCTGCAATACCTTCGATTTCAATTGGACTAAAGCAGTCAAGAGCAATATTCGGATGTCGGATTCGAAGTTCACGAATCAGATTTTCATACCATTCGAAAGGCAGATCGGGGTTTACACCGCCCTGCATCAAAATACGGACACCATCAATATCTTCCAACTCCTTGATTCGTTGCGAGATTTGTTCGATAGTTTGGGTATAGGTTTCTTCATGACCAGGAGGCCGATAAAAAGAGCAAAATTGACAATTGATGGTGCAGACATTGGTATAATTGATATTTCGGTCGATAAGATATGTTACTTTTTCAGAACCATGAATGGCATTGCGCCTTTGGTGTGCTGCGCTCATCAATTGATGTAATGGGGCGTTTGAATACAATTCTACTGCCTCTTTTTCGGTAAGTCGAAATTGTTCAGAATCCTCCGGCCGCCACAAAACTTGACGCTCCAAAATAGAAGACCAATTCATTTCTTCACCTCAGAACGCGTTTCCGGTTATCGATTCGATTTCATCTATGGTTTTAGGACACGCAGAAGTAAGAACATCAGGTTCTGCGGAAGTGACGAGAACATCATCTTCGATACGGATTCCGATGTTTGCATAGCGTTCTGGGCAATCAACATCTGGCCTCCAAGCCCCAAAATATAATCCTGGTTCCACAGTGAGGCACATTCCTTCTTCGAGTAAACGAGGTGTACCGTTTGGTTTGTAAATACCAACGTCATGAACATCCAAACCAATCCAATGGCTGGTATTGTGCATGTACCACTTTCGAAGTTCACCAGTTTCGACATTCAATGCCTCATCGAGGCTTTGTTGAATTATTCCTAATTTGATCAATCCTTCAGCCAGTACCCGTCGAGCTGCTTCGTGTGGAGCGGTGTATGGTTGGCCAACACGACAGCAGTCAATGGCGGCATATTGTGCATCCAAAACAATTTGATAGATTTCCTTCTGTGCATCTGTAAACTTCCCATTTATGGGCCATGAACGGGTGATGTCTGCAGCGTAACCACGGAATTCTGCCCCTGCATCAATCAAAATAACTTCTCCATCCTTACATACATCATTATTTTCTTTGTAATGCAAGACTGTAGCATTATCTCCACAACCGACGATTGAAGGGTAAGCCCATCCAGAAGTTCCAGCATAGACAAAGAATCCTTCAATTGTGGATTGGAATTGATATTCCATTCGGCCGGGTTTCGAATGGCGCATTGCGGCGACGTGTGCGAAACTGCTCACATCAGAAGCAAAACGCATTTGTTCAATTTCAGCAGCAGACTTACGAAGACGTAGTTCAGCAATTCGAGCACTGGGGTCTTCAAGAGATACTGGACCTGAACCAAAGTGCTGCCGGGCTCTATCACGTCGTTCAATCGCCGTTCGAATGAATTCATCAACCTCTGAACGAACTCCAGTTCTTAAGAGAACACGATGTGCCTCATCGATAAATGGAGATAAAATTTCGGTCATGTCATTGAATGAATGTGCTTCATCAATTGGCCAATGCTCCAATGCACCTTCAACACCAGGTCTTCGACCTTCCCAGATTTCTTTGAGTGTATCTTTCGGTTGAACAAAGAGAGTCGAGACCCAAGAACCGTCAACACAACGTAGGACAAAAACTGATTCAGGCTCACTCCAGCCAACAAAATACAACATATCACTCATTGTTCGATATGGATAGTGGACATCATTAGAATGAGTTGACTCTTCAGCAGCACACAAAATTAAAACATCTTCTGGTCGAAGTTGTGAAGTCAAACGGTGTTGCCGAGCCTTATACTCCTCCTGAGTAATTGGCATAGGTTGCGGGCCAATATGGCTCATCGCAGTTTCGTTCATGACTATGCCAACAGTTCGACCGTATTCAATAATTGCATTGAAATCATTACAGTTCGGATTCATCGAGTTTATGAAAATTCTCGGATGAATCTCTAACAATCCACTTTGGAACAGTTGTTTGATTAGCATGTCGTCTCGATGAACGGATATAAAATCCAAGAACAACAACGAGTAATATGATAAAAGCAGTAATGAACATGGCTTGAGTATTGGAAGTTTCTGTGGTTGCTGCTTCGGAAATAAGTACCTCGAAAGAAACTTCGCTTTTTGCACCGTCGTCATCCTCTACTACCAAGCGAAGATTGTACGACCCTGGTTCTGCAAAGTCCGCTGATTGTAAGGTCGTTTTACCCGTCACTAATGTATTACCGTTCACATACCATGTATAGATTAAATCTGAATCATCATTGCCTGTATCGGAACTCTTGCTACTGTTGAGTTCCCATGTTTCACCATCAATAAGCATCACAGTCGAACCTTCCGTCACGACAAAGGAGTCTAATTCAATTTGGATGACTGGTGCGAGGTTGTACACTTCAAATTCTATTGATGAATGGGCAAGCCACCCAGCTGAATCGCGAACCAATAATTCTACACTCCAAGTCCCAGGCATTTCAGGTTGCAATGAAATCAGCGTGTCAGACACTTGCTCATGTGCTAGTAATGCCCGACGTGAATCATCTGGAAGTATAAGAGTCCAAGTAAGAATATTATCTCTACCCGAATATCCATCATCGACAGAAGCCGTGAAAGATATTGATGAAAACTCCTCTACTGTTATCACACTTGGTAAAAATTCGTCAGTTGAATTTGAAAGTTGAGTTTCGTCGATATCACATGTTAAGGTTACATCTGGAATATTCTGATCGATAAGTATCATGAAATATTCTATGTTTGAGGTGCGTAGAAGTGCATCAACGACCGTGATACTAAACATCCAGTACCCATCGGATAAATTCAAATGTTCTCGCTCAAAAATGAGTGATAACTCTCGTTCCACTTGACTGAAATTGTAGTCGTTGAAAACAATCATTTCATCAAGGCAAAAAAGATAAGCGGCGGAACACACTTCGAGGTGTACAAAAGAATTATTCGAGATATGAGCCGGAATAATTAGTGGCACATTCAATACAAGGTCTTCATTTGCAAGCATGTATCGAGCAGTGTTCATACCATGTTCAACAGTTCGGAATGGTAATATGTAAGGTTGATGATTATTTGAACCAAGATATACAATTAGATCGATATGGAGTGGCTGGTTTGAGGATTCATCCGCCACTAAAAATCCACATGTACAATTATACATTGTGACGTTTATTTCAAGACTCCAATCCCATATCCCTTCGCTTACGGCCATCACATTGCTGAGTGCACCTGAGTCCAATACTTCCAGCCATTCATCTGCTAAGTCTATCAAAAACCATTTCGAATCTGCCAGTGGGAGATTGGAACTTCCATTAAGGTACAAAGTCTCGTTAAAGACTAGTCCATCCTCCTGAAAAATCGTCAAGTCTTGAGATTCTATATTCGGTATTGCAGAAGCTAGAGATGTTTGCAAGAGTGGCATGATTAAACACATGAGGACGAACAAAACATGCCTCTTTGAACTGCCCATATGCTCTTCTCCGCAACAACCAAACATCAATGTTCGGACTTCATGTTCGGTTTTCAATCCGAATCACTGAGCAAATGGATCGCACAATTCACCCTGTCCAGGGAAACTGGTAGGGTTTCTTGGGTTGGTATCCCACTTGAATTCACAGAAGTTCACATGACCATCGCCGTCAGTGTCAATCATACGGTCAGCAGGGTCTTGAGGGTCGAATTGGAAGTGGAACTCCCAACCCGTAGCCATACCATCATCATCATGGTCTTGGTAATACACTTCAGGACCGTCATTCCAACCGTCACCATCTGTGTCGTTGGTAATTGGATTTGTTCCATTCTGCTTCTCCTCCAAATTAGTGTAATTCTCAAGGTTATCGTAGAATTTCTTCCCATCCGGAGTATCTGGGTCAATATTACAATCGGAATTTGTCGTATCATTGTAACCTGAGCAATACTTCTTGATAAGTCCGGTTCGATTCAACCCATCTCTATCAGGGTCCTCTTCACCATCCATAATTCCATCCAAGTCACTATCAGGCATTGAAGGATCCATCACACCACGAGCACCATAAGCATCGTTTGTGGCATTATCTACCAACCCATTTTCAAGGGCAAGACCGGAATAATAGACTTCCCATCCATCTGGAAGATTGTCGGAATCTGTATCATCATCAACCGGGTTAGTGTTCCATTTATCTGGGGCTTCTGCACCGTTTGGAAGAGAGTCATTATCAACATCAAATGTGTCATCTTTCAGTGAATCAAGAGAAGGATCTAATGCCCACCGACCATTGCAGTTGCAGAAATTATTCAAAGGCATTGCAAATCCTGTAAGGTTCATTTCTGAAACACTGAATTTCTTCTCATTGATGAAACCACCTAGATTATTCTGCCAAACATAGCCACCGGCTTCCATGCTGCAATCGTTGTTTTGCGATGAAACACAGCCCGGTCGTTGCCATGAAGATGTTGCAACCCATAAACTGTGAGAATTTGTGTTCTCTTCTGTTGATTTCACTTGCATTTCCCAACCATCAAGCATTCCATCTGAATCTGTGTCATTTAACAAAGGATTCGTTGGGTTTTGATAAGGTCTTGGAACAAACAGAACTTCATTACCATCAACTAAACTATCGTTATCGGTATCAGAGTTGTTTGCATGTGTAAGGAAATTATCTTTGCCAGCAATGACTTCCTCGCCATCTTCAAGACCGTCATTGTCGGTGTCGAACATACATGGGCTCGTGAAATATGCAACTCCCTCCCATGAATAGCCTGTCAAAGCCTCGACTTGGTCAAGTTCACCATCTCCATCAGTATCTGGATTCGATGCATTGGAACCACTTGCACAAACTGAAGAGAATTCAGCATAGTCAGAAAGGCCATCTTCATCTGTATCAAACAATCCAGGGTCGGATGTGACCCATGTTTTGATGACACCGTTGTTGACTACTAAAATCTCCCAGCCCATCACTTCAATTCCATCAAGAAGGCCGTCACCATCAGTATCGGGGTTAAGTGGGTCTGTAGAACGGCCATCGATGATTCCATCACCATCACGGTCACGGGCATTGTATTCCATAAGGTTAGTGAATTGTTCTTCAGGTTCTACGATTTCCATCCACTGGAAAAGTCGAGATTCAACAGCTTGGCCAACACTCACATGAATTTGATAAACATAACCAGAAACTGGTGCAATCATAGCAATTGTCTGCTTTTGACCACCTGCTAGAGTAATTTGGCCACGTGCAACTGTTGTATTTGCTTCGACCCAACTGTCCTTAAGAACATCAATACCGACGACAATAGTCGTTGAATCAAGTGTGCTGTAAAACACACCTCCATCGCCATCAACATCCCATCCATCATGGTCAGGATCAAGATTGCCATTTGCACCATCACGTGGATGAAGACCGTTGGTTGATTCCCAGCCATCTGGCATACCATCTAAATCGGTGTCGAGCCTCCATGGTGAAGTGAAGTTAGTTGGACCAAACAGATTTGCGACTTGGTATTCTTCATAATTGTTCAATCCATCTTCATCCCAATCGCCGTAGCCATCGGACGCATTTGCCGGATTAAGGACCATTCCTGGATTATTTTGTGGCTGGTCGATCACATTGGAGTAGCAAAATTCGAAACCATCTGGCATTCCATCGCCGTCAGTATCCCAATCTGAAGGACCGTTTAGGAATCCGTCATTATCCATATCCATAAGGAACCAAGAATTTTCAGCGCCTGCGAATGGTGAATCACGGACAATAGGGTCGAGGAGAGGGATATTGCAGTTTTCACCAACTCCAGTGAGTAAGGTTGCAGTAAGATTGCCAATTTCAATAATATCATCAAGAAGATCCATGTCAGAGTCTCGAGCATTAGGATTTGTACCATAAGTTTCTTCTTGGAAATTTGGAAGACCGTCTTCGTCTGTATCGAGAACCATGTCACAGGAATGCTTACCCTTAGAATTGGCCAAATCATCCCAAGAAGGCAAAGCACCTTCAGAAGAATCGTAGAATACCGACAAGGTATCCTTCATTGCCAAGGTAAGGAGCCCACAGTCCCAATTAGCATTGAGGGGGTCAAATAACATCACATCTATGCCACCAGGTCCTTGAACGACTTGAGTATACCTTGACTCCCAAAGGTCATTGAGTCCATCGTTGTCAGTGTCTGAACGTTGAGGGTCGGTTCCGAGTTCTTGCTCGGCTTGGTTTGTAAGACCGTCATGGTCAGGGTCGCCGTTTGGACCTTGTTCCGGGTCTGGCCAAGAATCTGTTTCATTCTCAATATTGGCATCATCGGTTGATTCAGCTTGCGTAGGGTCTAGAATCAAATCTTCTGATTCGCCGTTATCAAGTGGATTTAATCCATGGGCGACTTCCCAACCATCACTCATTCCATCAAAATCAGTATCTGGCAAATCCGGGTCAGTTCCATATTGGGTTGCTTCAAGTAAATCAGATAATCCATCGCCATCAGTGTCTACCGCTGCGCTAATTGAGGTCCCAGAACCAATCAAGTCATCCTCAGCAGCACTTTCGAAACCGCCGATGCCTTCACTTGTCTGGAAAAAACCGGAAAATCCGACAAAAAGGGAGCCAAAAATCAACGTAGAGATGATTGCAGCATAGGCCATTTGATTGTGACTTAGAGACATTTTGAACACCGTGCACATCTGTGCAAAATCACCGACTTAGTGTTTCGGTTATAGACCTTAACTCTCGATGTTTTATCTCGGTGTAGTAATCAAAGTAGGATTTGATGTGTTTTATCACATGGAATAGGATAGAAGTGATGTCAATTTTAGACTCCAATTGCCATTTCTTTGTTCTACCTTTACTCTCGCTCTTTTACCAAATCCTCGTTGCCAAAATGCGATGAGATATGCGGCTGTAAAGGGAAGTAATGGAGAGGATGGAAGTACAAATTCAATACCACCCTGTTCATCAAGTGATGTCGAAGAAAGGAATGTACCTAAACCGAATGGTAAGAGGTATGCCTCGGCCAACTGATTCCAACTCTCGTCATCTTGAATGTAAATTGGTCGTTCACTATGTGAAATTACTTCCTCCACAGCAAGTGAGGCAAGAATCAATGGAATCCAAGTTGACGATTCGATGTGTTCGGGTAATTCCCAGGCCTCAAGTATTTCTGGACGGATTACAAGCCCCTGTAATTTCACGTATTCAAATAGTCTTTGAAATAGTCCTGAAGGAAGAAAGCAAGTTCGCTCACCCGAATGAGTCCAACCATACTCAGCAGATTGAAGATCAATTTGAACAGCCTTTCCGTCCATGAATGAAGGCGTTGTATGATCTGAGTCCCAGTGAAACTGCGGCGGTGGAGGGGCCTGTGAAATTGTGCGATTGTCTTCATTAAATTCGAGTTGGATTTGTACATTTGAAATTTCATGCCACTGGATTTTTCGGCGTTTAGAAGCCATGCCTTCAACTGCGGCCAGTGCAAAACCGCTGCATACAGGTGCAAGAAGATGAGTGAAAATGCGAGACTCTCCGACGTTATATTCGCCCCATCCCATCTGTGACCATCTGGTTGAAAGTCTGGCTATGCGTCGTTTTTTCTTCATGAACCAACCTGTTTGTAAAAGAGTGGATTGATTGAAAGAGTATTCTTCTTGATCTGCCGCTGCATGCATTAATTTACGCCCAAGTGGCACACCTGCATTTGTTTCAAAGGCATGCCACCAACGATGGAAATCTACTATATTCCAAATCATCCAAGCCTGTCCAAGTGAATCACGAATTGACCCATCATCCGCACATTGAAAGTCATCTTGTATCGATGAAAGTAATGAGGATGAAGCGGAATTTGACTCCTCCGATGCTGGCATTTTTTCGCCTCAGAAGGGATAGCCGTTGATGTTATCTTCATTGAAACAATATCTAATTATTTGGAAATCAGATTTGAGATGCGCTACATCATGCTTTACTGCTTTAGGATCTTCAGAATGCAGCAATACTCGAGCATATAATTTTGCGACTTCTTGCATTTCTTGAGTGCCCATACCAACTCTGGTTAATTCTTGTACACCAAGGCGCAGTCCTGAAGGAGTCAAAGCTTTCGTATCGCCTGGTAACATGTTCATATTGGTAATAATTCCTGCATCTTCAAGCAAACGTGCAGCCTTCGCACCTGCTCCAGAATCGGTATCGCCATGGCGCGTCAATACTTGATGAGTGGCAGTATAACCGCGAGATTCTGCCAGAACATCAAAACCTTCAGCAGCCAAAGCAGAGGCAAAGGCTTGACCATTATTGATGATATCATGGGCATACGCAGTCCCATACTCTTCAAATTCAGCCAATGCGACGACTTTTCCAGCGACATGATGCAAGTGGTATGAAGAGCAAACTCCCGGGAAAATAGATGTATTTAATTTCCGTTGGAATGATGGGTCTTCACTTGAAGATAAGAGGAATCCACCTTGCGGGCCAGGGAATGTCTTGTGTGATGAACCAGTCATGATATCTGCTCCTTCTCGTAGTGGATCTTGGAAACAACCTCCTGCGATTAAACCCAATACATGTGCCCCGTCATACATGACTGAAGCGCCGACTTCATGTGCTGCATCAGCAATTTCCCGTAATGGAGTAGGAAACAAAAATACAGATTGGCCAACTAGAGCAACACGAGGTTCCAATTCACGAATAAGTGAGCACGCACCATCGATATCTGGCTCCATTCGTTCCTCATTCCATGGATATGTCGATAAATTCAGGTCTCGAAGTCCAACAGCACCCATTCGGGCATGAGATATATGGCCGCCATCGGCAGTGGACACTGCGGTGATTTTGTCACCAGGTTTTGCCAGTGCTTTTAATCCACCAATATTTGAAACAGTTCCTGAGGTCGATTGAATGTTTGCGAATGGGGCATTGAACACTTTCCGTGCTAATTCAATTCCAAGACTCTCAATGGTGTCAAAGTCATCACAACCTTGGTAATAACGCTTACCTGGGAGTCCTTCGGCATACCTTCCATGCAAATCGCTAGAGACGAATTTTTGAACCATAGGAGATACAATGTTTTCTGAAGCAATCATGCCAAGACCGTTGCGATACAGATTACCGCTCGATTCAGTGGCTGAAAGGACTGCTTGAGCTTTCGAAAGAGTTGACTGACTCGGTGACCAAGTTCCACGTTCCCGCTGCATAAACCTTGTTTATGAAGTCGGTCTTTGAACTCATTGTAGACAAACAATGGTCAATCAAATGAGAGTAAACCGTCATCATTGTCCCGTGTTTAATTTCACTTTCTCGGTGGCCTAACATTAGATCCTGGGCGCTTACTGCCTACACGATTTGTTGGATTTGAAGGATTTCGTTCATATGAGCGTTCTGATACACGGGTATTTGTTGGGATGCCTCTTCGTTCTAAATTGATATCAGAAACTGCACGGTTTTGAGTTTTTGAGCCTGATGCGCGATTTGTAGTCTTGCCAGATTTATTCTGAATGTAGTTCTGACGACCTCGGTATGCAACCGGCCCAATCAGCCGTTCAAGTGCTGGAATTTCCGCTCCTTCCTCCTTAGGACGTTTCAACCACCAACCTTCACCGAGTGGTTGTAAGCGGGGTGGACGTGACTTCGCCATGGATTTTGCCTGACGTTTCAACCGGGCTTTAACAGATTTTTCAGAATCACGAGGCAAGCGAACGGTCATCCAGCCAGGGAGGCCAACATCGAATACTACACCGTTTACTGTAACCAACATACCTGAAAGCAAAAGGTGTGTACCCACTGGGATATTTGCCCTTTCCGGCTGCACTTTGAAACGTTTCATCCGCTTCGAATATGCGATCATTGCTTTTTGGTCGCGATGGCGTATTACTCGGCGTTGTTGACGAGAAAAACGCTTCCCTCCGAATTGAATCATGAATAATGTAAGTACAACCAAAATACCTTGGCTTTGGCCGATTTCTTGTGATACATAGATGCCGAGAACAATCCAAGTTGGCATCAAGACAAGAAAATGAAATATCGATTTCAAAGTACTCGGGCGGTATATTGGCGGCATGCCCCTTCTAGATGCTTCATGTGATGCGATAAGCACATTGGCGTTAATTGCTTCATCCATCCCACCACGGACCATCAGTCCTGCAACAGCATTCACTGGTGCAGAGTTAATCCATTTCCTCAACTTCTTACCTTCTCCAACAGCAAGAGAAACCTCCATTTCTTCTTCATCTACGACCTGTCCGAGAATACTACTCAATGCCAAAACACGCGGATCTAGTGGGTCGCTTTCCTTCAATTCAGTTAGAATAGAGCGAGCACTGTGCCAATCTCCTTTATCGACAAGACAGAGTGATGCAGCAATACGTGGTCGTACACCCGTTGGCTCATCACGAACCAACTTCAAAGAGAGTTCAAGCGCTTCGTCATGCTTACGTTGTGCCCGCATGAGTGAAATCATCGAAAGTTGCGCAACACGTGTCAAACGGTCATTATGAATTGGTTCATCATTGGGAGATGGTTGCCATCCACGGAGCATACGCATAAGTGTTTGAAGGTGATCGATACATGAATTGTTTTCCCAATCCCAGAAATCATCTTCCGTAACCATGCCTTGCCAAGGGTCAAGCCATTCACATACGAAAGCCAACAGTTCAGGTTCATCGTAACCTTCAGCCTGTTGCAAGCCATGAAGTGATTCTCTAGCAGCATCTAATCTGCGAGATGCCATATGACCTACTGCAACAATCATTCGAGCAACATCGTCATCTCCTCCTGCCTGTGCAAGAACTTTACGTGCCTCTTCAATTGCTTTTGGCCACAAACCACGAAGGGCGAGTTCCCACATGTGTGCTCTCGCTTTTTCATGTCGAACTAGTGCCGAATCACCCTCTATTGAGCGACGCTGGAATTGAATGAGTCCATCGAGATCTTCTCTAATGGCTGCTTCGTCCACGAGTTCCCGCATCCAATCACCACCTGCAAATTCCACTGCTCCTTCTCTCCGTTCATCCGGATTCAAATCAAATCGTAACTTGAGTAATGGAGAATACCGAATGATCGAAAGAAGCCAAGTAAACAAAAACACTGCTTGTCCAAAAGCGATGAACATCCATGTGGTCAGCAAGCGGTTACCTTCATCGAATCCATTGCTTTCAAGCGTCGAGGTAAGTGGCATCAAATCACCAAATTCCTTGTAACAAACCAAAACGAGGAGAAGAACTGTGTATCCTGAAAATCCAGCAAATGCGAATGTCAGTTGGCGTGTTTGTGCTTTGACTTCGGTTCTAATTTCTCGCGGAGAATCAAGAGTAACACCAAAGAGACCGCCAAACGATTGCCCACCTAAAATTAAGTTCCGAGTTAATTCAAAAATGAAAGCCAACCCTACAATTGCAATGTTGAGTGATAAATAGAGCGATAAAAATTGCGGTAATGCTTTGACAAATTGCCAATGGAATAGCAAATCTGAAATTAAATCAATCCTTTGGTAAATCGAGTGTCCAATAATACCCCCAAAATTCAGCACTTCAGTTGCGTTACTCGGCTCGTTAAATAAAACATAGAACACCGTTACAATTCCATTCAATGCAGTAATCGGCATGGTAACTAAAAACAAGACTAGTACGAGGGAAAACAATCGATTGAAAAATCCCGGCTTATCTGGGTCGATAGGATTAGGACGACCATTTGCAGTGCGCCATTTATTGATAATGAGCATATTCCAAGAAGCACCCATGATTCGACCATATGCCATAATTGTTGGTGACATGAAGGTCAGCATTCCCGCAGCTAACCAAATAGGTGAAAGTGTGCCATCAGGGCTACTTTGGATACCATACAATAAGGTCGCTATTGTTGCACCAATCAAGAGAGCTAGAGTAGTAGTTCGACGGATGAAACTTGTCAGTTTACGGGCTTTTAATTTGTCCTTACTCATGCCGACAAGTTGTGCATTCAGCGTTTCCCAAGGTGAAATGATAACTGGGATGCCAATCAAAATGCTAGCAACAACTAAATCTGGCTTGAAAAATATTTCAGGGTCGATCATTAATTCAGTAATCAGAATTAAGATACCTGTCATTCCCATCATGTAAAGTCCAATTCCATACCCAACTGAACCTTGCTTGAGCAGTGTTCGAGCATCAGAAACACTTCCTGTGATTCTATGAACTTCATACAAATCATCATCGATTTCGAAGGCGACTTGGAGATTGGCCAGTTGATTTGGAATAAACCATTTCCAAACCGGGATAGCAATGGCGAAAGCGACAATCATTGGTAAAAAGTGCTCAAACCTAAATTTATCGACTTCTACGATTTGGTTAGCTGAAGCCGGTTGGATGAAAAAGAAAGCAAATAATGTTGATAAAATCAAAACTCGGAGTCTAACACCCGACTTGCCCATGTCTCATCGATGGTATACTATGTCATCAAAGCATCGCTGAGTTAATTCAGTCATGCTGACGATGCCGAAGCAAAAATGCTTCTATTCTATCAAAAGCATCATTGAGAACTTCTACACCCGGAAGGTAAACAATTCGGAAATGACCCTTGCCAAGTGTCGGAGAAAAACCGCTGCCATGAACGACCAATACATGCTCTTCATGCAATAAGTCTAGGACGAATTGTTTGTCATCTTCTGCCCACTTTTCATCGGTAAGACGAACAAACATGTAGAATGCGCCACCTGATGATTGAACCTCGAGACCTTCTATTTGTGAAATACGTTTGATGCAAACATCACGTTGGCTAACGACTTTTTCAGAATATCCCAACATCCATGAGCGGTCTGATTCCAAACCTGCAAGGTAGCCGAGTTGAGCCGGTGTTGAGGCGCATAAACGTGCGCGTAACATTCGTTCAATACCATCACGGATATTCAATAAACGACTTGTCGGGTCATGAATTGCCATGTAACCAATTCTCCACCCTGGTGCATAATATACCTTTGATACCCCATTGAATGTGAAAACTGGGACATCATGGGAGAGGCTTGCTACACTTTTTTGTGTTCCTGTGAAATCAAGTCCATCATAAATTTCATCAGCGACAATCATGCAATTCGGCCATTTTCGAGCAATGGCAAGAAGTTGTTCAATTTCTTCTTTTCCTGCGACACTGCCGCAAGGATTGTTAGGGTTAATCAAAACCAAAAGACGAACTGATGAATCCATTTTAGATTCAATATCACTCAAATCAAGTTTCCAGCCATCATCAGGTCGAAGTTTGTATTCAATAGTTTGTGCACCATACATTTGAGGATAAGCCATGTAAGGGGGATAGTGTGGACCCGGCGCCAACACTTTATCACCCTCAGAGAGAACAGATGCAAAGAGGATTTGTAACGCCTCAGTGACTCCATGGCAAACATAAATATCTGAATATTTAGCATCCCAACCCTTTCTCTGTTCATCTTTTGCTATAGCATTTCGTAACTCAGGCAATCCATAAGATGGCGAATATCCATTCCTTCCAGCACGGAGTGCACTGACATACGCCTCAACCATGTGCGAAGGTGTTGGCAAACCGGGGTAGGCGATTGGATCGCCTATATTGAGCTTCAAAATCTCGTGCCCCTGAGCCTCAAGGGCAATTGCTGGAACTACGACGTCACGTATTGCATACTCAATACTCGATGCACGAGTAGCGACCGGAATCTGTTCTTCGGACATAGCAACTATACAAGGGTAAACAAAAACGCATTTGAAGTTTGACATTTTCAAAGTTGATGACGCGAAAGGCCACCCATGGCTAGGATGATGTCGAAATCTGATTCATCAACTGGCTGTACAGAGAGACGCTGGCCCTTTCGTACCAGAAGCATATTTTCACAAGCCGGATTATTTCGCACATCTTGCAATGGGACAATATTTGCAAAGGCCTTCACCGCTTCAACATCAACCATCATCCACCTTGGGTTTTGAGGCGTTGCTTTTGGATCGAAATAGTTGGAATTAGGATCTTGTGCGGTATGATCGGGATAGCCTTCTCGGGAGACTCGGGCAACACCTGCTACATGAGGTGGCTTGAAGTTGGAATGATAAAATAACACGTAGTCGCCCATTTTCATATCATCACGCATCATGTTGCGTGCTTGATAATTTCGAACACCATCCCAATGTGTCGAACCATCTGCCACAAGTTGCTCAAAAGGATAGACATGTGGTTCAGATTTCATCAACCAATAGTTGACCATGATGAACCCAAGAGTAGGGGCTTCTTTGTATTGTTGTCACCAAGCATCGATGACATCGTCAACCAATGCTGCATCCAATACATCTACATCAAGCCGCTTTTTCTGACCGAGTCCTAGGCGCTTCACCATTGAAGAACGACCCCCAACTGCACCTAAGCCTGCTTTCTCAAGTGTGACGAATATCGCAGGTAATAGAATCAGTGCACTGGCAGCAGCAACCCAAAGTAGAATCAGAATGACTGTAATGAACGGAGCAATTGCAGGAATCGGAATTTGATATGCGGTTAGCATTCCTAAGGTAGTCACAACCGCAGCCTCGAACAGTGACATTCCGGTACCAATTGCCGCAGCCCGTATCGCGTCAAGACCACCACCCAATTCGCGAATACGATTAGATATGTGAATCGAAAAGTCAACACCAACACCAACCAATATCGACCCAATCATCACTGTAACAAGAGAAAGGTCAACATCCATTTTCCACATCACCAACCACTGTAAAGCAACGGTTGCAATTACTGGAGAAGTGGTCCAAATTGAATACTTAATATCTTTGAATACAATGGCTAGAGTAATGAGTGTGAGAATAACTGCAAATCCAAGAGATGTCCATTGTGAACCAACAATTAATTCGTTAACTTCGATTGTCGTAGGTGCTACACCAGTCAAATCAGTTGCGTAATCACCAATTTCAGTTCCACTAAAAGTTGCTGTTAAACTATCTATTTGTTCTACACTCGCAATTGTGTCGGCAACTGGAAGATATGGCATATCTACTAAAATTAAACTCCGATCGAAATTTTCACTGATAAATATGCCACGTGTCTCATCGGTAATCGAAGAGTAAAACACATTCAAGAGAAAAACTTCACTTTGCTTTGATGCTGGGAGGCCATAGGAACCGGGAGATTCCAATAGATCCCAAAACGATACTCCTTCTGAAAACGAACCGTCTAGAAGCACTGCTGCTGTGTCCTTAACTGCTTGGCATTCATCAGCGCCAGGGCCAATACATGGAACCGCTTGTAAAAATTCACTACAACCGGTACAGACAACTGTTGGAGCAATTCCCGATGATTTCATCAAAAACACAATAGATACTGCAGAAGTATCTGGGACCTTGTTTAACTCAATTTCCAATTTATCGATTTGACGTAAATTTTCCGCGGGGTCTTGCTGCGATACTTCTATAGAAGTATCACCTGTAAGATTGGCTTGTACTAAAACCATTCCCAATTGGCCTGAATTAAAATCAGCACTATATTTGATCATAGCATTGACTGAATCCTCATCATCTGGTGCCATTTTTAGCATGTCGATGTTTTCTTTCACATTCGCTTGACCATACGTTGCTGAGATAAGAATGAGAATACCAAACAATGCAATCACGCCACGATTGTATTTCATGGGGATTTCAACGATATGTACGAACAGTTTGAGGGGGGGATGTTTTGGCTTTCTTAAATCGAGTAGCAGTGTTAAATTTGGAACCATAAACATGGTCAGAACATAGACTACGACAATACCGCCTGAAAGGGCAATTCCCACCGTTTGAATCGGAGCCATAGGAGTGAATACAAGAGATACGAATCCGATAACAGTTGTCACTGCAGACAAAAAGACCGCCTTTCCTGTTGAAGAGAGGGCGCCTCGGATTTTTTCTGTTTTGGTTCCTTCTTCTTCTGCATAACGATTAGTGATGTGTAAACCGTACGAAACCCCGAGCGCAAGCAAAATTGGCCCGACGATAATCACCGTCATGGTTACTTCATAGTTCAGCCAACCAATTATTCCCAAGGTCCAAAAGACTGCACACAAAGTGGGAAGGCCCGCAATAATCACCACTTTTAGGCCCTGAAGTGGACGTATTCCAGTTAGACCAGTTTGCAAAATGTCGCAATGGAACACAAAAAGACCAAGAGCAACAAGTACGATTGCGATTGGGAATATATCCCAAAACATGTTGAAGGTTCTTTCAGTAACTGCATTGGTGATTGGAACTGGGCCAGTTAAAGTCATTGTCAGGCCTAAACTTTTAACTCCATTTTGTTCCTGCTCATCCGTTGGTTCTCCCCATATGCATAATCCTTCTGCGACGATTGGCTGGCCATTCGCATCAAATACACATGGTCGCTCCATTTGACTGATATTCTGCAAGTCCATTTCAGTTTCAAGAATAATTTGTTTTGCCGAAATTCCATCTGAGACTGCAATGGCCATAATGGCTCGGTCCAAGGTCCCATCAGGAACATCCTTTTGACCCTCAAATTCGCACCCGATAGGTCCGCACGAAATATCCCTCGCTAATTTATCGAGACCAGGTGTTGGAGATCCATCATCTTCATACATCTCTTCAATGATGAGATCAATATACGTTTGCGAAGGGATTTCATAACCACCTCCGAGTTGTTCATCCGTAAGTGCAAGTAGTTCGTTTAAAGCACCTGCAGCCAACGCAGATTGACAATCATCTTGCCCAAATCCACAACCAAGTTGACCAAGTTCAGTGATGAAAGCTTCACGTATTCTCGGCGCACTAGAATTTACTTCTTTTAGGACTGTGGAAATTGAAAGAAGATAGATGACATCATCTTCTAGTGTATCAGAGGAACCGTTTGGATTTGCACAAGCAAATGAAGATATACAAGGATTGAGTGTGTTTTCTACAAAACTAATTTCTTGGAGAATCCGTTGGTCAGTGATGTTATAATTAGCATCATTCAACTCAATGTAAACCACCATGACATTGGTCGACCAATCTTCTTCAACCAATTCTAGCAATTTACCAACCTCACTGTTGTCAGGCAGATAGACTTCGAGGTCACCATTGACCTTCAAATCCGTTTCATTCAGGTCATCATCGAATTCGGTAAAATACAGGTCAAAAAATCCTGAATGACTGACAAAGAACAGAGTCATCAGCAAAAATAAGACCACGGTCGCAAGAGGGAATCGTGTAATCGCCCCAATCGCTCCTGTTTTTTCCCATTCCCGTCTAAATCGAACTGGAGCATCCAACACTGCATCAATAGCACTTTTTGAATTGAAATCTTGGACTCGTTCGGAAAGGTCGACGGCCCCGGATTGTATTCGTGATGCTCCCGAGCGCCTCATGCTTGAGAAACGTGAACCAATGCCCTTCTTCTCTGTGGCATTTGAATCCAAATCCGGTAGATCTCCCGATTCCAAATTTACCGCCTTTGGAGATGATTTTTTTTGACTATCTTCGACCAAAAAGACTCTCCCCCAATTCATTGTGAATGGTGGGCATTCAAATGTTTACCGCAGGATTGTGTTCTAATTACTCGTATTGCAAACATGATTGCAAGCAGCATTGTTTGTCCGTTGGGTTCAAATGTGAACCGTCGTAGCGCTGTTTGGACTCGCATCGTTCATGTGTGCGGGGCCAGGTGAGGCAAATGCCAGACCCAGTATTAAACGACAAACGATGGTCGATTGACCTTGAAAAACGCATTCAAGAAGCCCACTCGGAAGACCCCATAACTTATTCCAAAAGATATGCGTTCAATCCCGACAGTGGGAAAGAAATATTCGTCATTGATACACCGCCACCCTATCCCTCAGGAACATGGCATATCGGTGCTGTGGCTCAATATTCTATGATTGACGTCATCGCCCGTTCCCAACGACTCCTTGGTAAGGAAGTATATTTCCCATGGGGTGTCGATAGAAACGGCATCAATATCGAATTTACTGTCGAGAAAAACACCAAACGGAAAATGAAAACATATGACCGTGCAGAGTTTTTGAAACTGTGTGAAGAAACTATTGAGACATTTACTCAAGCCATGCGGGAAACCGCCCGTAGAGTCGGCCTTTCGTGTGATTATGACCGCGAATACCTCACCGATTCTCCGGCCTATCGTACGGTAACACAATCTATTTTCATTGAACTTTTCAAAAAAGGTGCGATTATCGAAGATTTGCGTCCTAATATTTACGACCCTGTAGAAGGAACTACTATTGCTGATGCAGAGGTTGAACGGCAGTCAAGAAAAACTCGGCTCGTCGATGTCCAATGGACCTGTGATGATGGTACTGAAATTGTCATTTCTACCACCCGTCCAGAATTGATTTGTGCCTGTGGCGTAGTTGTTGTCCATCCAGATGATGCACGATATACACACCTCATCGGAAAAACAATTCAACTCCCACTACCTGTTGAAGGACGGACAACTTCGGTTGAAATTAGAACCCATGCATCGGTTAAATCAGATTTCGGCTCAGGTGTCTTGATGGTCTGTTCATTTGGAGATCAGAACGATGTAGCCGTCTTCCGTGAACTTGGGCTAACTCCATTTCAAGCCATCGATTTGGAAGGTAAACTCACTGATTTGGCAGGGCCTTTTGCCGGCATGAAAATTGTTGAAGCACGCAATGCAGCTATTGAATATCTAGAACAACAGGGTAAGTTGGTTAACGTCGTTGAACGTGACCAAGAGATTCCAGTTTCAGAACGTGGGAAAAATCCAGTTGAAATTATTTTACTCAAGGAATGGTATGTCAAACAAACGCATGCACAGGACCGAATGCGAGAACATATTGAAGAAATCGAGTTCCACCCGCCTCGTAACAAACAATTCCTACTCGATTGGATGGATAATATTAGTATTGATTGGCCGATATCTCGTCGACGTTGGTATCATACTGAAATTCCGATTTGGTACAGTGAAGATGGAAGTAAAATCATCGTCCCCCCTACTGGGACTTATGTTCAACCATGGTGCCAAGCACCTCCTGATGGAAGTCAAGTTTTGGCAAGAGATTCCCGTGAGGAACTTGGTTCCTTTAAATCAATGAAAGAGGAACTTGGAGAAATTGTTGGTGAAGAGAAGGTATTTGATACATGGATGGATTCATCTAACTCCAATCTCTTTGTCAGCGGCTATCTCAATCAACCCGAGATTTTTGAAAAGGCCTTCCCTACTGCACTTCGGCCCCAAGGAAAGGAAATTGTACGAACATGGCTGTACTATACGCTTCTAAAATCTAATCTTTTACTCGACAAGCCTGGATTCAAGCATGTTTGGATTGATGGATTGGGAATGGACCCTTGGGGTCGTAAAATGAGTAAGTCACTCGGCAATGGAATCGATGCTAATTCCGTTCTTGAATGTGGAGCAGGTGGTAGAACTGGTTCTTGGAAAGTGAAAGGACCTGAAAAGACCGTGAGCCTTCGTGCCAACAAAATAGGAAGTGAATGTTTCCGACTTTGGAAAGCATGTGATGCCCAAGTTGGTGATGATTTCCATATTAATCCCGAAGAAATTGAAAAGAAGTACTTTGGAGTATTGACCAAATTATTCAATGTTGCCCGTTTTGCATCTCAATTTGAAATTCCTGAAGACCTTGAAAATGTACCCGATGATTTAGCCATAGAGGATAAATGGATTCTAGCAGAATTCAATGAAACGATGGACACGGTGAAAACCGCTTGGGAAAACCTCGACATCTATACGGCTACCCAAGCCCTCAAAACATTTGGAACTGGAGTTCTACCGAGTCATTATCTAGAAATGGTGAAATCACGTCTTTACGATGACGATGTCGCCGCATCATGGACAATCCATCGAATTGTTCGTGACTTTATGTCTGCGTTCACACCGGTATGTCCGTTCTTTACCCATCATATATCAGAAAGTATCTATGGGGAATCAGCGGTTGAAGTTGACGCTTTTCCTGCCCCAGCAGACCCTTCAGTTCAATTAGGAACTGTAGAAGGTGACCGTTTGCGAAACCTTTCTGCAGCAGTTCAATCCTTTAATGGGGAGACTTGGAACACTAAGAAGGAACAGGGAATTTCGTTAAACCAGCCAGTTTCAGGTGTCAAGATACCAGAACAACTGTTGGATTTTACAGCGATTCTTACACGTATGCATCATTTGGAATGATTACTCTTCTTCACGAAGAAGAAGCATTGCTTGCCGAGTAGGTGGCATATCCAACTGCCCTAGTCGAAAACCAACTAAGCGCAATCCTCGATTGTGCTGGACATTGGTAGCGAAAAGATGCTCAGCCAAACGAAGAAAGACGTCTGGTTCATCCATTGCAACTGGAATTGAACGCCCATGAGTATGAGTTTCGAAACCCGTATAACGGATTTTCACCTCTGCTAAGCGTCCCGAAATCCCCATTTCTTTCGAACGTGTTAGCACCCGTTGAGTAAGCGAACGAAGTACATCGAGAACCGCCTCATGGTCGGTTTGATCGGATGAAAAAGTTCGCTCTTTACCGATTGATTTGCGGCTACGAAGTTGGCTAACTTCGGAACTTGTAGTCCCATCGACAACACGAGTCAACCACCGAGCAAATCGCTCACCAGCCATTCGACCTAGGGCTAATTCGCCCAAAACATAGGCTTCATCGACAGTCATAAAACCCCATTCAGCGAGTTGTGTTGCCCTTTTCGGTCCAATTCCGGGAACTTCCCGGAGTGACCGTCCTTCAAAGAAATTAGCAATTTCATCAGGTAGAATTCGAAAGATGCCTTTGGGTTTATTCACTTCGCTAGACATTTTCGCGAGAATACGCGTCGGTGCAATTCCAAACGATGCAGTGAGTCCGACGGTTCGTTCAATGGAATCCTGAAGTGTCCGGCACAGCGCATATGCGGCATCCCAGTCACCTCCAACATGTTCGGTAATATCTAAATAAGCTTCATCTATACTCGCCTTTTCGAAATATTCTGCGGGTTCTTTGAGTATTTTCATGACTTGGCGAGAGGCACGAGTATAGAGTCCGCGGCTCCCCCTAATGTAACGACCAGGGCCAAATGGATGGCCGGGGCAACGACGCCAGGCTTCACTGACAGGCATAGCAGAATGAATGCCAAATGCTCTGGCAGCATAATTACAGGTCGAAACAATACCCCGACCCCTTCCACCTTGTGGGTCTGAACCGATAATCAAGGGCTTTTCAGGGTCAAGGTTGTGATGGAGTATTTCGACAGCAGCAAAAAAAGCATCAAGATCACAATGAACTAAAATGCGTTCTTTGGAGGAAGATTTCGAACCATGTGGATGGGGTACATGTTCTTCCGACATATGTTGAGAATGTTGTCCGCGGTGTTTGAAGTTGATGTATTCTTCACTCAACAGAATCCCAAAAGTAGGGGTGAGATAAACCAATTTTTCGTGGGTTTTCAATCCCCTAGGTAAATCTTCAAGTGGTTGTGCGAAACGATGGAGAGGCGGTTGAAGGTGAGAACATAAAGGACGCATATCCGAGATTTTATGCGTACGGGCATCTATGTTTCATATGACCCACGGCGGAGGAAGTGAAAGTGTCACTTAAGTAAATGTGAATTGACAGTTGTTTCAGCATGTTCACCATCTAGTACAGACATGACTGCGTGCGCAATGTCTCGACCAACCCGTGCCTGAGCCTCAAGCGTTGCTGCACCAATATGGGGGGTTCCGTGGAAATTTTGGTGTTGGACGAGTTTATTTCCTGGTAATACAGGTTCCTGTTCAAACACGTCTAAAGCAGCCGAGGCGATTTTTCCAGAATTGAGTGCATCCAATAACGCCTCTTCATCGACGATTCCTCCTCGTGCACAATTGACAATATGATTGCCACAGGCGATGCCATCAAGAGACTTTCCGGGCATGAGGGCAATGCGTTCTGCGTTCACTAAATGATGCGTTTCATCGTTGTAGTTGCAATGAATAGAAATATGCGTACAGGTTTGAAACAATGTATCTACTTTCTTATGTAAAATAGTATTTTGAGACTTTGCGATTTTCGCTGGAAGGTAAGGATCGTAGGTATGTATCTCCATTCCAAATAATTGTGCAAGAGAACCTACACCCTGTGCAATACGGCCAAAGCCAATTAAACCGAGATTTTTACCAAATAGTTCAGTGCCCGTCATAGCCTTCTTCTCCCATTTGTCTTGGCGCATACCACGGTCTGCACGTGGAATATGGCGGAGGCAAGAGAGTAAATGTCCCACCGTGAGTTCTATGACGGATTGAGTCGAAGCGCGAGGTGCATTAACTACGGGGATTCCGGCACTAGCAGCAGCCGTGATATCGATATTGTCAACACCAACACCAGCACGGCCAATTACCTTCAAACGGTCGCCTGATTTTTCAATGACTTCTCTTGGGAGTTTCGTCGCACTTCTGACTATAATAGCATCGAAATCAGAAAGTGCTCCTGCCAATAAGTCTGTTGATTCAATGAAACCAAGCACTACTTCATGACCTGCTTGCTCCAACAAAACTACTGCATCTTGTGCCATACCATCTGTCACAGCAATTCTCGCCATAACCAATGGTTCCTCATCAAGGTCATCAACCTTAGCCAAACGGATATTATCAACCCTATGTTTGAAACACTCCCTCCATGTGGGCGACATGAGACACATGGCTGCTGTTGATTCAAGTGCATTGTTGTGGGCAGCAAGTTTGCTGTCAATACCATTGCTGCTCGCATTTCCAATGCGCCTGGGATGGAAATTATTCATTGGCGTTGGACATGAATCTTCGCAATACCGAAATACAGTCTTGCAAATCATTGATGCTGGCCGCCAAGTTGCACCGTTCCGGGCAACCCTGGATGATGTCGCTCGTAACCTCCATATTCGTCCAAGTCATCAACGGCTCATTGAGGCAGACCTATTTCATCCATTGACAGTGTCACATTTTATTCTGTTACCTGCCATCATCATCTTTCCGTTGGCAGTCATCATGGCGCTTCCTGTCATCTTGTTCGGATTTCCCGTTTTGTTGATTATTGAATATATATTCATCCGTAAGGGTTTGCTCGTTCGCGGTTTGAAAGCAATTGAACAAATGATGCACTGGCAGATTATTCACATTCCAAAATCAAATCGAGGATTGACAGAGGATAAAGCCAAAATGAATGAATTTTCTCAGCACGTCATTCACTTTAATCATGTACCACAAGGTGCTTTTTTGGGACTCTTTGCATGGCTCATAGTTCACTGGACTTTTAATTTCGATTCATTTGGGTTCGAAATCATGTTTTCTACAGGCTTGTACATTATCCTACTAGGAGCATTAGGTGTGCTTAATGCTGCATTTGAATCGGATTTAGTTTTTGTAGACCCATCAAAAGGTCGCTTAGTTCCTATCGACCAATGGTTGGAGAGTATTCTAAAGCCACTTGTTGGAATTGGTTTGCTGTTTTTGATTGGACGGAATTTGCTCGATGAAGCAAGGGATGGAAACGCTGTCTTATTCGCCCTAACTGTTCTCACTCTACTGTATGGTGCGGCTGTTGTTGGAATCGCATTTCGATGGGGTTACTCCATATGGAGAGGCTCGTATGTACGAGACGAGTTTGGAGCGCAAGTCATCGAAATACTCAACCCATTATCGTATGATTTAACTCGAACTAAGGGGCGTATTGAATTCCACGTCCGTATGGTCATGAAGGAGCGACTCAACTCATTGAGTGAAATATCGATTGAGCAACTCAGCTTTGCAGACTTGCAAGAACTTCCAATGAGTGAAAAACGTGGTACTATTCCCGATAATCCGCTCTAATTGTACATCTGTTGTACAAGCATCAATTGAATCGTGAAAAAAGTCTGCTGATGCGGCAATAGAAGATGGCGACCTCTTTCGCGAAGCAGAGGGTAGCTTCTAAAATGACCCACTCAAAGCCCGTTCAAACATCAATTGCATTCGCATGGGCATTCGGATACACCCGCTGAACCCTTCTTCTTGACCGCTTGGCCACAGATTATCGCGGTCTCTTGGTTTGTTGAATGGCATAAGTCACTATCGCGATGAAAAGAAATACTCCGGAGAGCATCAAGAAAAAATACGAAAACATTGCCTCTATGCTATTGCCAAAGGCATCTCCTGCAGATGTGACGAGGCTCTCTTCTAAATCGCAGTCGTCGCATCCCTCAGATTCACTAATAGAATCTAAATATAGGCCTCCAGAGATTAATGCGAATAATAGAGAGATAATAATTAGGGCAATAACTACTTTTTTGGGTCTATATGAGATAGTGGTTTGAGTATATCTGAACTCAAATTCGTTATTGCAATGGGGGCAATCAAATAATCCAGAGCCTCCATCTTCTAATTCAACATCTTCTTCACAATGAGGACATTGAATTTCGACCATAGTGCTACCAATAATTGCTATGAGATAAGGGTTGAGCCGTTTCCATTTAAGGGGTCCCTTTGCTCAGCCATCCAAGCAGACGGTACCCACTGCCAACCCCTTTTGGCAAAGGGGGGCCCTTTGCAAATCAAATATGGGAAGTTAGATTAATTACAGGAGTCAAGTCTTCTATTTCAATAGATATTTTAGAATATCATTCCGACCAAACAACTAAGTCAAAGATATTGAACCAGAAGTTATGCCTGCCCTGTCCAAGGATGATTTTGATAATGCGTACGCATTCGGATGCTTCATCAATGATTCATTAGTTGATGGCGATGGTAATGAATCATTATCCAACAGCAAATTGGATGAGATTAGATGGCACCTTAAAAATTCAGGTTTGGCTGAAATTCTAAAAAATTACACTCTTTTCCCTGAAGATGACATTGTTAATCTATTGGGAACAATATGTGAGAAATCCGACACAACTAGTTTCGAATGGAGTTCAATTTCAAGAGTTTTTTACTACGAATATATGAACCCAAAACCTTCAGGTAGAATATTGGAAGAACTATCTTTGTAAGGTAAACTGTTTTTCAAAGGTTAATGTAATCCTCTTAGGCCCTTCTCAATGGGTGTATCCGAATACCCATTGCTCAGGTATTGGCAAATCAAAGGACTCGCAGTGGGTCTTGTCAAACGCTACCCATTGAAGAACCAACAAAGTTTTTCATGCATCGTATCTGTTAATCCAATCTTGCCATAATCTTGCAAACTCAGGCCAGTGTTTTTTTGTAGGGTTATACCTGCCATATCCGAACTGATTATGAGCAAAAACCTTGACTTTTGTTTCGTTAATTACAGCTTCCCCAAATCTTAGACCAAACTGTGAACCCAATTTACCCTGCCGTGTAAGGGGTTTTTCACAATATAGTTTCTCAACTACTTGGATTGCATGTGAACCATTGAGATGTAAAAATGATGGTTGAGTTTCAGAAATAATCGATGACAATATTCTCTGATGTTGAATTAGAGATGCATCTTCAGAAACTTGCTCTACGATTCTCTTCCGATCAAGGCTAGTTGCATCTCTCGAGAAGTAAGGTATAACATCCATAGCAAATGCGTTATTGTTCCAAACACTACGTTTGTCCACACCATCAAAGAAATGCTCCGAATAACCAATACCTACCTTGTCGAAATGACCCCAATTAGCAATCCCACTGTAGAAATAACTCAGCCTAGTAGCAAGATAATCATCAAATGATTGTTCGTCACCCTCATGTAGTCTTTGAATCAAATTAATTGCGGGTTTTAATTCCATATCATGTGCTGGCTTCCCAGGAGCGGGCCAAAGTGGATTAATACCCAAAAGACAAACACAGTTACCCTTTTCCATAGATTCAATATTTCCAGTGAATGGGATAGGGGGCATTTTGTGGACTAAACCAGCATCATTTGAACTCGACAATTTATGATTAAGTCGTTTTGAATCCTCGATGTGATTTCTTTTCATAAAATCACAAATTAAAGAGTTCAATTGTCCGTCCACAACGTTGGATAGGCCTCATTATTATCAATCATTCTATGTTTGATAGTATTGAATCAAAGGGTTTGACCATAAACTCTCTGCTCCACTGTATTAATCAATGAATCAAACAAGGATTAAGTAATTATGGTTAGTCAGCATTATGCACTGTATACTCACAGGTATGTGCATGGGTATTGATTCACAGTTGTTGTGGTTTGTTGGACTTGGTGTTTTTGCATTTGTCACTGTAATGGCTATCAAGCCATTTCATGCCTATCTTATGTCAAAAGGTTGCGAGAACATGGTTGCTGTCTATTACAACCGCAAAATCGCCCATATGGTTGCGGGAGGAGTTCCACTAATTCTGTGCCCAATAGTGTTCACAGACCCAATCTATCCACTCTTGGGCGGACTTCTAGGGGCTGCAGGCTTAGCTGCCGCTCACATGACAGACAAGCGCCTGTGGTGGATGCAAACCGAGCAGAACATGAATGATGCAACGTTTGCATTCATGCTTGGAATCTCAGTATTTGCCCTATGGCATTACTTGGATGATGCTTGGCTTGCTATTCTTCCAGCCTTGTTCATGGCATATGGTGACGGAGTCACTGGAATTATTCGTAATAAGATGTTTGCAAAGCGAACTAAGAGTGCTTGGGGTAACTTGGGAATGGCTATTCTTTGCATTCCCTTAGGCTACATCATAGGAGAGAATGCAAACCCTTCAATTCCACTATGGGGTGCACTATCAGGTGCTGTCGCTTCATTTGTTGAGCGCTATGAGTTTGGGCCAATCGATGACAATGTGCTAATTGTAATCGCATCGAGTATCGTGATCGCTGCAGGCGTTCACTTTGGCCCGATTTTGTGAGTAAACCGCCAATTCTCAATAACTTTGCAATGGGATTGAAATCACAATGGGTTAGCAGTGGGTCTTTCCATTGCCTACGCATTGCGAGTGCTTACTCCATCCAAGGAATAACATCAGGTATTTCTGCAAATAGATTGGCAGGAAGGGCTGTTTCAATTTTGGAGACCGAACCCAACTCCGCAGTTACTTTGATTTGCCATGCTTCGAATTCTTCAAAGGAAGTCATGCTAAGAACTGGGTTATTGCTACGATTCCAATCAAGAGTTTGCATCACCGTACCTGGTGGTTCATGACCGGTACATACGAGCAGTTCACCATCGAGTGATTCCAGTGTTTTGAGAGATTCCCAATGTGATAACAATCGCCCGCTAGGCAAGTCGTCCCGACCGACACCGCCCTGACCTGTAAAGAGAAAATCACCGGTAAGCAAATGTGTAGGAGTTTCAATGAGAACATGGTCATTGGTATGTCCAGGCACATGATGGATTTTGAGTGGAATCGAACCGAGCATCAGTGTTTCTCCTTCTTGGAGATAATGTGAAACATTCAAGCATGCTGTATCTTTCCACATCACATATTCGCAACCTGTTATTTCACGTAGAGAAGAACATGCGGAAATATGGTCTGCATGGGTATGTGTCGCAATGGTGTATCGGAGAGTTAGGTCGCGAGCCTCTAGAACAGCTAGGTACTCGTTCATGAAATCGTAAACTGGGTCAACTAATGCTGCAACCTGAGCATCTGAATCTATCAACAAATAGGTCCTTGCCCAGCCCGATTGATTGAGTTGTTCGAAGTCCATATTAGAGGGATTAGGCGCATGTACTTGAAGAATACTACTCTATGAATTATTTCAATCATACGAGCATTGATGAAACATGGGGGAGACCGAAGGACATGCATCCCAATGAAGTGGTTCATCTTGAACACGATGGGAAGGTGTTACTGGTTGACCAAAATGGCGATGGCCCACAACTTCCAATCCAAGGTCGTCAAGATGAGGAAGCGAAATTTCGGCTTCCAACAATTGCCGAAATAGAACGTATGGGCATTGAATGGAAAGCGATTCGAGAAACTCGTATCGTTTTTGGCACACTTGTGTTCCGAGTCGTCAAAGGATACCCCAACATTGATTGGCCTAAAAACTGGGCATGGAAGGATGAAATGATTGCCGATAATTCTGTACATCCCGTTGCCAGAGAAGCGATTTACCGTTCGATTCACAGACTTGTATCCAAAGTCATGATCTGCAATGATGCTGGACAAGTCTTACTTGGAAAAGTTGAGCGTGGGCACTTTAGAGGATTCTGGACATTGCCTGGTGGCTATATGGATCATGATGAACATCCAAGTATCGGATGTGTTCGTGAAACATTAGAGGAAATAGGTCTGAGCATTATTTTGGATGAGAATGAGCCATTGATTACTCAGAAAATATTCACCGATGAAGGCATCTCCTTTGTCTCCTTCACGTATCGCTCAACTTGGAACGGCGACATTGAAACTTTGGAATTGCAAACGGAAGAAATTTCTGATGTCAAATGGTTTACACCGGATGAAGCAAGAAATGTGGCGGTCTCTTATTTTGATAAAGAAGCGTTACGAACACTTTGATTCAAGCCTGAGCGTTCTAGCATTATCCAATGAGTCGTTGCTGAGGTTAAGCACCGACGCTCTTTCGGGCTGCTTCGAGCGCATCATCAAGACCTTCAGGATGAGATCCTCCACCCTGTGCGAGTGTCGGACGGCCGCCTCCACCACCTTTGATGTGGTGTGAGATTTCTCGGAGGAGAACCACAGCATCGTATCGTTCACTTGCAATCGTATTCTCAGTGACGGCAATCATCAGTTTCCCACCGCCCTCCCGGGAGCCAAGAACTGCAAGTGTTGGTTTCGATGAATCGAGTGTGAGTTCTTTGAGCATTTTTGTCATTTTCTTAAGGTCGCCGTTGACTTCCATTATTGCAATACGGACACCATCGATTTCAGAAGAATCGGACCCACCGCCAGCAGTACGCAAACGGACTATTTCTGCTTCAAGTTGCTCAATCATCTTTCTCTGCTCTTTCCATTCGGAATAGAACCGTTCAGTTGCTTTGGGTAATTCATGTGAGGGAATACCAAACGTTTCACTCGCTTGCCGCAACAATGAATCTTGGTTACGAGCATACGTAAGTGCAGCTTGTCCTGCAACAATATGCAGGCGTTCAACACCGTCTTGAACTGCGGCAGAACGAATAATTCGAATCGAGCCTATTTGTCCTGGTTCATCGTGATGAGTACCACCACAAGCCTGAATATCATGGTCAGCAATACGAAGAATACGAATGGAATTGCCCTTTGGTGCACCACCTTGATACAAATCAAAACCGTATTTCTTATCAGCATCCTTACGATTTAATTCGGTCTTTTCTGTTCGTTGAACTTGGCCTAAGACTTCATTCGCCAATGATTCAATTGCATCCAAGTCATCGCGGTTTAATCGACTAAAATGTGTGATGTCAAGACGACCTGATTCTACGGATTTATTTGCACCGGCTTGATAGATATGAGGACCAAGAATTCGACGGGCTGCACCACCGACAATATGTACCGCAGTGTGATGATCCATCAATTGCTTTCTTCGATTCCAATCAAGACTTCCATGAACCAAATCACCGGTCTCAAAAGAACCATCGACCAAGTGCAGGACATGATTACCAACTTTACGTGTATCGAGAACACGATGATGCGTAGAATCGGTGAATAGCCGACCATAGTCTCCTTCTTGACCACCGCCTTCGGGGTAGAAACAAGTTTTGTCAAGAATTATTCCATGTGTTGCATCCGATGGAAGGTCATCCCCAATGAGTGTAAGGCACGCAAGAACACTGGCATCGAATTCTCGCTGCTGAACATCTTCGTAATAGAGTGCAATCGTTGCAGGTAATTGCGGGATTTGTTCAACCAGTGGTGCCTCTACGACTGCTTGTGCAGCCTGTTTAGCAATACGTGCATGGCGAACAGCCATTTCTGCTGCGAAACCTGTACGGATTCTTACATTTTTCCAACCAGCGTTTTTGGCTAAAGTAACAACCATGTCTGGGGCCAAACCATGAGAATCATTGAGTTGGAAGAGGATTTCATCAGAGATATATTCTGTATCGGTCGGGATATCTTTGAATTGAGTCACAATGACATTACCACCTTTTCGAATCATTTCCTCATACCGTTGCTCTTCAAGTTTCAGTATGCCAAGCAATCCATCATGGGTTTGCTTCATCGCTTGACCACCAAGGTTGACTGTAATATGATGTTCTGCAAGTTCGGAAAGAGAAATACTGAGCCCCAAATCATCACGAAGACGTAAGGTTCGACGGGCCAGCATTCGGGCTAGGTAACCGGCTTTAGCATTCGAAGGAACCAATCCATCACCGAGCATATTGCACAAAGCATGGAGGTGGTCTGGGATGGCGTAAATTTTTGAAAGTGGTTCTGTCACAGCAATGAATTGTTCAGATGTCACAATGATGCCGCGCTCAGCCAAACGTCGTAAGAAAGTCGTTCTTAGTTCATCAGCATCGACTCCAGGTTCAATGTTCATGATTCCATTGAGTCGACTCATTTCACCGAGCAATGCATCTAAATCAAGTTCTGGCCATTGGGAGGTGATCGATGAGAATCCCACCAGTTCTTTGAGCCAAGAAACGGTATCGGGGTAAATTGCCTCGTATATTGTCGGCGTTCCTGCCGCAGCCCAACAAAAACGCTCTAAACCATATCCAGTGTCAATAATTTGCATATCCATTTCGCGGTAAAAATCACCTTTGAGTTCAATATCACCCTCTGAGTGTTCTTCGAGATTCATGAATACCAATGTGGCTAATTCGAGTCCACCTACGATGACTTCAACTGCAGCACCGCCATTTCCGCCACCACACCAGGGGTTTTCCACATAGGTGATTTCATTGGAAGGGATGTTGAATGTCTTAGTCATTAAATCGTGACAATATTGTACACATTCCTCCATCCAATAGTAGGTTTTTTCTTCTTTCGGCCGATTAAACACGTGATGCGCCATCATTTCGAAGGTGGTCAGATGACGGCCTGAACGACCAACAGCGTCAACATCAGTCAAACGAATACAAGGTTGGGAAATTGTCAAAGGGTTTGCAGGTGGTTCCACCTCCCCAGAAGTAACATGAGGTTGGAAATCTGCAATCGAAGCAATGGTCAAATGAATATCATCTCTCCACCTTGCCAAAACAGGGTAAGGTTCGACACGTGTATGCTCGACGTTTTCAAAGAAAGAAAGAAACGCCTCACGCATAGCATCCTTCAACGCTTTACCACGCATTGGGTAACCCGGAATTAAGGGTGCTCCGATGAACGTATACTCATCTTCAGTCGTATCTCCGCATGTATCGCGAGAGGCGTCGGTGGTCCAAAACCAAAGGTCAGTAATCCTGCATTGATTTCGAACAAAGCCCTCATTCTTGAACACTGCTAAATCAATCGGTGGTAATCCCATATGACTCATCTCCCCAAAGGAACAAGTCGCCGACCGAGCGCTACGCCTTGAAACCTGTGGATATTTTATTGCGGAAACATAGAACAATGCTCAAAGGTGAATGACTCGACCCGCAACTATGGCCGATGATTGGCGTGGTTATCTCTCCTCTGAAGGAGATGGCACGATGCGTATCAAAGCCCATGGCCGAATGAAAGTTGATGCACGTTTGGTCACTGACGAGGCGCATCTCCTAAAACATGCAGATGACCGTGGCCCTGAACAACTCATCAATGCAGCAAGCCTCCCCGGAATTGTTGGTGAAGCATGGGGGATGGCAGATTGGCATTTTGGCTATGGCCTCCCTATTGGTGGGGTCATAGCGACCGATACTGAACATGGTGATTTAGGCGGAGCAATATCTCCCGGAGGTGTTGGTTTTGACATCAATTGTGGCGTCCGAATGCTGGCACTCGATGCAACAGAAAAGGACATACCGAATCTAAAGAAACTCGCTGGGCGTTTAGCGGGGAGAATCCCTGCAGGAGCATCAGGAAAAGGTGGACTTGACATTACAATGAGCGACCTAGACAACCTCATCCAAGGTGGAGCGCATGCAGCGGTCGAACTCGGCTATGGCTTTGATGAAGATTTGAAGCATCTTGAATCAGGTGGGCAATTAAGCACTGTAAATGCAGAAATATCTCAACGCGCAAAGGAACGTGGGCTTCGTGCACTTGGCACATTGGGAAGCGGGAATCATTTTTTGGAACTACAAACTGTGGGAAAAACCGTCGATGTAGCTACTGCTGAAAAATGGGGATTGTATGAAGGACAAATTGTCGCAATGATTCATTCGGGTTCACGAGGACTTGGGCATCAAGTATGTAGTGACCATGTGAGAAGTCTTGAACGGCGATACAAGCAACAAGGAAACATATGGGTCGATGAAGAGTGGGGCTATGAACTGTCAGATCGTCAATTAGCATCTGCTCCATTCCATTCACCTCAAGGACAAGCCTACTTTGATGGCATGAATGCTGCTGCAAATTTTGCTTTTGCAAATCGTAGTGCACTTGCGCATCGTCTACGCGAAGTTCTACGATTGGAAATGGGAGAAGATGGTGAAGCATCGACTTTGTATGATGTCGCTCATAACATTGCCAAAGTCGAAGTTCATCGAATCGATGGTAAGGGATGTACGTGTTGTGTTCACCGAAAGGGCGCCACACGTGCTTTTAGTGGCGACAGTACAGAGATGAAGCATTCCAACCATTTTTCAGGTCAACCAGTGCTGATTCCCGGTGACATGGGAACAGGTTCATGGGTCATGGCGGGACCAAAAACGGGTCAAAATATTGCGTTTGGCTCTTCCTGCCATGGTGCTGGCCGAGCCATGTCGCGCACCAAGGCAAAACAAACTATTGATGGGAAAGCCTTGAAAATCGAACTTGAAAATCGAGGTATTCGAATTCATGCATCGACTCCAAATGTATTGTCTGAAGAAGCCCCAGATGCCTACAAAGATGTCGATGATGTCATTGATTTGACTGCAAAAGCAGGATTGGCACGACCAGTTGTTCGATTGAGCCCGCTGGCGGTAATCAAAGGATAATCACATGCAGTAATTATTCGCAGGTTGTCCCGGAATTGTCGGAGCAGCACCACTGTGCACTCCATCCGGCTCCTCACAAATAACGCTCAAGAGCGTGTTTACAAGGTCTTTCAATTCATCAACTTGGCTCTGAAGATCACGGACTCGTTGCCGTATCTCCACTTTGTTTTCTTGCTCTCGCTCCATATTATCCCATCCAGAGAAGTCACCTTCTCCAATCTAATATTTGTAAAAATCACCTTATAGCCTTTGAGGGTATACTCGGACTTGAAAGGGTGTTTTAGTCAATTCATGAGTGACGCGAAGCGGTTATAATCCACGTGTTGGTCGCCGTCTTTACTGCCACCGTGGCTTAGCGGTATAGCACCTCATTGGTAATGAGGAGGTCGCGAGTTCAATTCTCGCCGGTGGCTCTTCGCCTCATCCCGGTTAAAGTAACTCGGTACTACGATCAAAAAAGCACAATAAGAAGGCACTAAGGCGCCGAGAGAGAGATTTGAACTCTCGTGCCACAAGGACACGCGATTTCCAGTCGCGCGCAATACCAGGCTATGCGATCTCGGCTTCTATCCCGGCGACTT
>Ga0114997_10000337_pt1 | contig 37765 bp, 37 predicted proteins | sample ArcticOcean_MG_C_2_FD_87045 | JGI IMG/M metagenome (GOLD analysis project Ga0114997, IMG submission 87045) | Marine microbial communities from western Arctic Ocean - ArcticOcean_MG_CB4_136 | ecosystem: Environmental > Aquatic > Marine > Oceanic | place: Arctic Ocean: Canada Basin | collected... | reverse complement strand
TTGCAAGTTCTGCAATAGATTCTGAGGCTTGTTTTTTTGTTGATACAAATAAAATTTTTCCATTATTTGCAATTGTATTAAAAACTTTCTCTAAAGCCATCTTCGTTAATTCAAGTGTTTGCGTTAGGTCGATAATGTGAATTGAGTCTCTTTTTCCAAAAATATATCTTTTCATTTTTGGGTTCCACCTTAACGTCTTATGACCAAGGTGAACGCCTGCTTCTAATAATTGTTGTATTGTTAAGTCTGGTATTTTCATATTTATTCCCGGTTAAGCCACCACAGTCATTCCATTTAAGGACCGGAGGTATAAAACCACATACTGTGTGCGTGTTAATTTAAATTAGAAGTTATGTACAAATTATTAGCGAAATAAACAAGTGTTTTTTAATTAATAGTAGTTAAAATATCTTGTTTTTTGAGGATATTAAGAGATTTTCTATCAACTTCTCTTTTATTTGTAAGTTTAAAGGTTAATTCTTGTTTTTTATCTTTAATCTTAATTTTAACTTCAGTCTTTCCAGCATTTGAAATTAGATTAGAAATTTGCTTTAGTTGATTGGGATTGTTTAAAATAAATTCAATTTCACCTATGGGTTTATTAAATAGATCAGTTAAAGAGGCAATTTTTTTAACATTAATTCTTTTAAATCGATTCTCATCATCAGAAATATTTTTGCCTAAAGTAATAATTAATGAATTTCCTTCAATCAAAATTTCTCTATTGACATCTAAAGTATCAGAAAAAACAAATAGTTCAAAAACACTAGTTAAGTCAGTAAATTTAATAAGAGCATAAGTGTTACCTTTGGCAGTTTTTCTTTCTGTAACTTTTAAGAGTGTTGCAGCAATATTGGCCTCTTTAATATTATCGTAAGAATTAAATTTAGTGTAATCAATAATTTTATAATCATCAAAAATTTCTTTAAATTGATTTAATGGATGATCCGATATAAAAAATCCAACTGCCTCAAATTCTCTAGATAACCTTTCTTCAAATTTCCAGTCATCAATATTAAGAACTATTTCATTATCTTGTTCTTCGTCGGAAGCAAAAAGATCAATTTGGTTAGCAGCTTTATTTTCATAAATACTTTTAGTTTTTAAAATAAAATTTGGAATTGAATTATATAGTGCCTGTCTGTTATTATCTAAATTATCAAAAGCTCCTGCTTTAACTAATCCTTCCAATTGAAGTTTGTTAATATCTTTAGGTGTAACTCTAATTAAAAAATTATTTATTGATGTAAAGTTACCATTTTTAATTCTTTCTTTTACAATTTTAGATACAGCTTCGTACCCAACACTTTTGATTCCACCTAACGCATAATAGAAATTATCTTTATCGTACTGAAAGTCGGCAAAACATCTATTTATGTCAGGCCTTATTACCTTAATATTTATTCTTTTAAGCTCTTCATGAAATTCACTTAATTTATTTTGGTTAGACAAATCCATTGTCATAGAGGCGGCAAAAAATTCTTTTGAGTAATAAGTTTTTAAAAATGCTGTTTGATAAGAAATGATTGCATATGCTGCTGCGTGACTTTTGTTAAAACCATATTCAGCAAATGGTTCAATTTTTAGAAATATACTTGCTGCAACATCTTTAGAAATTCCATTTTTAAGAGCACCGGCAATAAAACCTTGTTTTTGTTTTTCTAATTCTGCTCTTTTCTTTTTACCCATTGCTCTTCTCAATATATCGGCCTCACCAGCTGTAAATCCTGAAAGTTTCTGAGCAATTTGCATTACCTGTTCTTGGTAAATTATAACACCGTAGGTTGGTCTAAGAATGTCTTCTAATAATGGGTGTAAATAATCAGGTTTTTGTCTACCATGCTTGCAATCATTATATGTAGGGATGTTACTCATAGGTCCTGGCCTATAAAGAGCAACCAATGCAATAATGTCCTCTATATGATTGGGCTTCATTTGTAATAATGCCTCACGCATGCCAGCACTTTCAACTTGAAATAAACCAACTGTATTCCCCGATGACAAAAGATCAAAAACTTTTTGGTCCTCAAAATTAATATCCTCAATTTTAAAATCTTTTACTTTTTTGTTTATTAATTTTTGAGTTCTATTAATTACTGTTAGAGTCTTCAAACCCAAAAAATCAAATTTAATTAGTCCAGCATTTTCTGCAGAATACATATCAAATTGTGTTGATGGTAATAATAAATTAGCTGAAGCATCTTTATATAAGGGAACAATTTCTGTTAGTTTTTTATCTGCAATAACAACTCCAGCGGCATGAGTTGCAACATTTCTATTCAATCCTTCTAATTTTAAGGAAAGGTCAGTTAATTTTTTAACACGAGGATCTTCATTCATTAACTTTTGAAGTCTTGGCTCATTGTTGATGCATTCTGTTAAGCTTTGAGGTCTAGAAGGATCAAATGGTATCATTTTGGATATACTATCAACAAAGCCATAAGGTAAACCTAATACTCTTCCCACATCTCTAATAACCATTCTGGCTTTTAGCTTCCCAAAAGTAATTATATGAGCAACACTATCTTGATATTTTGTAGTCAAATATTTAAAAACTAAATCTCTTTTTTCCTCACAAAAATCTATGTCAAAATCTGGCATAGATACCCTGTCTGGATTTAAAAATCTTTCAAAAATTAAATTAAATTTAATTGGATCAACGTCAGTAATTGATAGACACCACGCAACTAATGAGCCGGCACCAGAACCTCTACCGGGGCCAACAGGAATATCATTGTTTTTGGCCCATTTGATATAATCAGAAACAATTAAAAAATAACTTGGGTATTTCATTTCAATTATGATTCTTAACTCATGATCTAATCTATCTTTATATTTTAAAAAGTTATCATTTTCAGTTAGATTATTCGTTTCTATATTAAAAATTTTTAAAAATTTTTCTTTTAAACCATCTAAGGAATTTTTTTTTAAAATCTCATCAGCATTACCTTCTTTTTCAGTGCTAATATTTGGTAATACTGGTTTTGAGAATACGGGTTTAAAACTACATCTGAGTGGTAAATTATAGTTATTTTCTAAAGCTTCGGGTAAATCAGAAAACAATACTGACATTTCATCATCTGATTTAAAATAATGTTGGTCAGAAAATTTAATTCTACTTTTATCGTTAACATAAGTTTTTGTTCCTATACATGTAAGTGCATCGTGTGCTTCATGCATATCTTGATTTAAATAAAAAACCTCATTAGTTGCAATTATAGGTATTTTAAATTCAAAAGACTTTTTTAAATTATACTTTTCAAAACTAATTTCATTTTGATCTCCATGTCTTTGAATTTCTAAATAAAATTTATCATCAAATTTAGAAGATAATTTTTTATATAATTGAGTAATTTCTTCAAATCTTCCTTTTTCAAATAATTTTCCAAAAAGTCCCCTGATTGTTCCTGATAACAAGATTACACCCTCTGTATCCACCAATAGTTCTTTAATATTTAAGTGAGGATCAGAAAGAGCATCATTTTCTAAATAAGATCTAGATGAAAGTTCAATAATTCTTTTGTAACCTTTTTCATTTACGGCAATTAATGGCAAAAGACCTGCTGTATCTTCAAACTGAAAATGAATTTGTGTGCCGATAATTGGCTGAGTGCCTACTCTAGAAATATTTTCAGCAAATTCTAATGCACCAGATAAATTTGATGTATCAGATAAAGCTACAGATGGAATTTTATTATTTTTACAAAAATCTTTTAGATTATCTATCTTGATCGCACCTTCACAAATCGAGTACTGAGTGTGAATCTTTAAGTGGTTAAATCTAGTATTATTTAAATTTTGCATTGACAGTTTTTATATTACCATCAATCATTTCTAATTTACAATCTGCCATATTGGCAAAAACTCTATTATGAGTTGCATATATTATTAATCTATTTTTATTTTTTAACTTATATAAAATTTTAAAGACTTCTTTTGCGGTAGACTGATCAAGGCTTCCAGTAGGCTCGTCGGCTAATATAATTTCTGGCTCATTAATTAAAGCACGAGCTATTGCAATTCTTTGCATTTCACCACCTGATAATTCAGATGGAAAATGGTTTTCTCTGGATGAAAGACCCATTTTTTTAATTAATTTTTTTGCTTTTTCAATTGAATATTTTTTATTGTTACTTAAAGCCAAACAAGCAAGGTAGACATTCTCTAAAGCTGTGAAATCAGGAAGTAAGTTGTTTTGTTGATATATAATTCCGATTTTTTTTGATCTAATTTTGTCATTATTAGCAGTTTCAGAAAAATTTATTATATCATTATTAATTAACACCGTTCCGGTTGTTGGTTTATCTATCATTGATAAAATATTTAACAGTGTAGATTTTCCAGATCCTGATGGACCCATAAGAGAATAAATTTTACCTTTCACAAATGAATAATTTATTTTTTTTAAAACAGAAATTTTTACATTAGTTGAAAATGATTTTGATAATTTTTTTAGAGAAATAAGATTATTCATATTTTAATCCTTTAATTGGATCAAGTTTAGAAGCTTTGATTGCAGGAAAGATTGAAACAATAATCGTTACAAAAATAGAACATAATGAAATAATAAATATCGACATCAGGTTTATTTCTGAAGGCATTGTACTTAAAAAATAAATTTCTTCCGGAAATAAACTAATATTAAAAGTGTTGCTTAAAAATTCTCTCAAATTCTCAATATATAATGAGAACATTATACCTAAAAAAATTCCAAAAAAGGTTGCTGTAGTTCCAATAATAATACCTACTAAAAAAAATATTTTAGTAATAGATCTATTTAGTACTCCAATAGATTTTAAAATTGCTATATCTCTAGTTTTGTTTTTTACTAAAATTGTAAGACCTGAGATTATATTAAAAGCTGCCACTATAATAATTAAAGACAAAATTATAAACATGACATTTCGCTCAACTTTTAATGCTGAAAAAAGGGAACTATTCATATCTGCCCAGGTATATATAAACTCATTATCAAATATTATTTGGATCTGATTTTTAATTTCTTCAATATTTGATGGATCTTTTAAATATATTTCTAAGTTTCTATCTTTTTTTTGAAAATCAAAAAAACTCTCTAAAGTTACTAAATTAATAAACGCAATATTTGCATCAAAGTCTGCCAAACCGCTATCAAAAATAGAACCCACAATAAAAGTTTCTTGTTTAGGCAGACTACCAATAATTGTTTCAATTCCAGATGGTGACATAATTGATATCTTGTCACCTATGTTCAATTTAAGATTAAAACTTAATTCTCTACCTATTGAGATGCTGTTTTTAATTAGATTTTTAGGATTTCCAGTTAAATTTCCTTTTTTTACAATATCAAGTTTTGGAAAATCTTCACTATTGTAACCCCTTAAAACTAAACCTTTGGTATAATCTTTATTAATCACAATCGCTTCACCAGAATTGCTAAAAATTAAATTTTTTGAAATTAATTTTAAATTATTATTGTTAAGCTTCGTTGAGTTAATAGAATCTTCATAAGGTTTAACTGTAACATGTGCATTAAAACCAACTATTTTATTAATAAGTTCAGTTCTAAAGCCATTCATTACTGACATAACAATAATTAAAACTGCAACACCTAAACTTATTCCAATGAATGAAAAGATAGCAATAATATTTAAAAAACCATCTTTTTTTCTGGTTTTAAGATATCTAAAAGTAATTTCTTTTTCTAACGTAGAGATCAATTTTGTTCTTTGAGTTTGGTTAAAGTTTTAGTTATTAGATCTAATGTTAAGTTTTTAGGTTCTTTTCCTATTTCTTTAAATTCTAATAAATCACCCTCGGATTTTTTACCAATAATAATTTGATACGGAACACCTATTAAATTAAATTTTTTAATTTTAGATGAAAGATTTTCATCCATGTCGTCAATAATAGTATCAATATTATTATTTTTAAAGTGTTTGAAAATTTTTACTGCTTTATCTAATGCAGATGTATCATTTTTATTAATCATTGGAATTATAGCAAGCTCATAAGGGGCAACAGAGAATGGCCATTTCATTATTTCTTCTTTATCATCATATTTAGCTTCAATTATTGCACCAACTAATCTTGATACGCCAATTCCATAAGAGCCCATCTTAACAAAGTCTTTTTTACCTCCCGGAAGGTCTACTGTTGCATTTAAAGCTTTTGAATACTTATCGCCAAAATAAAAAATATGTCCTACTTCAATACCTTTAGTGATCAATCTATTTTCTACAGAAACTTTTTTTTCAAACTCACCTTTATTAAATTTATCATCGGCAACAGCATAATACTGCTCATATTTTTTTCTTAAACTTTCTAAAGATTTTCTATCTATTGTTGAATCTTCACTATCTAGATTAAAAATATTTTTATCAGTAAAAATTTTACTTTCACCAGTATCTGCTAAAATAATAAATTCATGAGAAAGATTTCCACCAATAGGTCCAGTATCAGCTGCCATTGGAATAGCTGTAAGTTCTAATCTCTTAAATGTTTTTAAGTAAGAAAAAAAGAATTTGTTATAAGAGTAAGCTGCCTCATCATCATTTATGTCAAATGAATATGCATCTTTCATATAAAATTCTCTACACCTCATAATTCCAAATCGTGGTCGTACTTCATCTCTAAATTTCCATTGTATGTGGTATAATAACTGAGGAAGTGATTTATAAGATTTAATACTTGATCTGAATATGTCTGTAACCAATTCTTCATTTGTTGGTCCATAAAGCATCTCACGCCCTTGTCTGTCTTTAATACGAAGCATTTCATCTCCATAATCATCATAACGACCACTTTCTTTCCAGATTTCACTAGATTGAATTGTTGGCATTAAAATTTCTTGGGCACCAATTTTATTCTGTTCTTCTCTAACTATATTTTCAATTTTTTTCATTACCTTAAATCCCAAAGGTAACCATGAATATATGCCTGCCGAAGATTGTTTTATCATCCCCACTCTGAGCATTAATTGGTGTGATTTTATTTTTGCTTCTGATGGGTTGTTTTTTAAGATTGGGATAAAGGATTTTGAAATATACATTTTTAGTTAATTATGTTTCTTAAATTTAAATACTCATATTTTATCAATAAATAAATTATTATGAAAATAATAGTCGTAATACCAGTACAATAAATAAACTTTTTTAACATTTTAGGATTTTCTGGAGATCCGGCATCTTCACCATCGATTTTAGTGAGTTTTTCCCTATTTACATCGATTGGAAGAATTGCAAAAAATACTATCCACCAAATTATTATATAAATAATAGCAAGACCCGTAACACTCATCTAGATTCTTACTAAGTTAATATTTATAAATGGTCTTTTACCACTCATTTCTTTGGCATATTTTCTGCATGTGATTTTTAATGCATCAATTAAATTATATTCTTGTTTTCTACTTTTTATAGAAAAAGTTTTAGTTGTTTTCTCGATTGCTACTTCTAATCCATATACAAATTCATCAACATCGTAGATGGGTAAACCTCTGAAACTTAATACAGGTCTTTTGTGAATATTCCCTTTAGATGTAATTAAAATAGTTGCCTCAATATATCCATTGGCACTTATATTTTTTCTGTCCTTAATTGATTGAGCGTCCTCTTCAACACTAATGTTTCCATCAAGGTACAACCTACCACTAGGTGCTTTATCAGCTACATGTGGATTACCAGGAAACAGTCTTACAATGTCTCCATTTTCTACTTGAACAGGGTTAGGTACTTTCATTTCATGTGCAAATTTCATATGTTCAATCATGTGCCTGTGTTCTCCGTGAACAGGAATGGCACATTGAGGTTTTACCCAATCATACATTTCTCTAAGATCATCTCGATTTGGATGCCCAGAAACATGAACAAATTCACTTTCTTCTGAAATAACTTCTATACCATCTCTTACTAATTGATTTTGTAATTTATATAATTTTTTTTCATTTCCAGGAATAATTTTTGAAGAAAAAATAACAGTATCATCTTTTTCAATGAAAACATCTGGGTGTGTGTAACTAGAGATTCTCATTAACGCAGCCATTGGCTCTCCTTGGCTACCTGTGCAAAGATAAACTATTTTTTCTCTAGCTATTTTTTTTGCTTCACGGGGATCAATGGGTTCAATAACATTTTTTAAATAACCACACTGTCTGGCTGCCTTAAATATTCTATGCATAGATCTACCAACAAGCGCTATTTGTCTACCAGTTTTTTCTGCACAATAAAAAGCAGTTTCCATTCGAGCAACATTTGACGCAAAAGAAGCCATGACAATTCTTTTTTTAAGACTACCCATAATGTTTAGCAAACTTTTTCTAACATCAAGCTCAGAACCAGCTTTACCCATGCTAAATACATTTGTTGAATCGCAAATCATTGCAAGAACACCCTCTTTACCAATTTCTTTAAGTCTATTAGAATTAATTTTTTCTCCAATTAATGGTTCTGGATCAATTTTCCAGTCACCAGTATGTAAAATTACACCAGCCGGTGTTTCAATTCTAAGACCATTAGGCTCAAGTATAGAATGAGTTAGTGTAATATATTCAATTTTAAATGGGTCTAAATTTACAGTTCCATTTAACTGAACTATATTTAAATAACTTGTTACATCTAGATTTTTTTCTTTAAATTTTTCTTTTATCAAAACCGCTGTAAACGGTGTTGCAAAAATTTTGCATTTTAACTGAGGCCATAAATGTGCAATTGCACCAATATGATCTTCGTGTGCATGTGTAAGAATAATTCCAAGTAGATCTTCTTTTTTATCAACAATGAATCCTGGATCTGGATAAATTAAATCAATACCAGGCAATGTATCGTCAGCAAAAGTAACTCCAATATCCACCATGATCCATTTATGTTCACCCGGTTTACCGTAGGCAAACAAATTCATATTCATGCCTATCTCTCCAGAGCCCCCTAAAGGGCAAAATAATAATTCATCTTTCATATTTATTTAATTAATGCAGTGGCTTTAATTAGACCATTAATTGTAATATCTTTATTTAATGCAGCTTTCGTTTTGATTGAATTTTTAAACAAATTAGAAAATCCTCCAGTAATTATAATTTTAAAGGACATCTTGGTCTCTTTCTTAATTAAATTAACAATATTGTCAATTAAACCCGCATAACCCCAAAAAAAACCTGATCTAACAGCACTAATCGTGTTTAAACCAATAACTTTATTTGTTTTTTTTAAATTTAAAACAGGTATTTGAGTCGCTTTATCAATCAATGTATTAAGAGATAATTTAACACCAGGAGCGATAACGCCTCCATGATAAGTATTTTTAATTAAAACATCAAATGTTGTAGCAGTTCCAAAATCTATAATTATAAAATTATCTTTTTTGTTAATGATACTAATTGCGTTAGCTAATCTATCTGAGCCAATTTGACTAAAGTTAACTTTAATTTTAATTAATTGACCTAATTTAAGTTTTTTAAGTTCGTGACATTTTATTTTGTAAGCCTTATTAAAGAAAATTTTAATTTCATTAAATGATTTTGGTACTACGCTACAAAATAAACATTTATCAATTAATTTATTTTTTAAATCTAAATTAGATAAAATTTTTTTAAGTGAAGATGGTTTAATTTTTTTTGTGTTTATGGTAATTCTTTTAATAATTTTATTTTTAGAGTTTATCAAACAAATCTTAGTTTCTGAATTTCCTATATCACCAACAATAATCATTTTAAATATTATTCATATTTTTTATATTAAACTTTGGAAGTTTTGGGATAAATTTTTCATAAATTTTTTTAAATCTTAAAGCTGTATTATTACTATTAATTTTAACTTTAGATACATCCAAAAAATTTGTAGTAGGATAATTTTTAAAATTGGGACTTTTAATTAAATTAACGCCTATACCAACAATTATAAATGTACGTCCTGATTTAGACACGGTCTCCTGCAATATTCCTGAAACTTTTTTTTTATTTATTAATAAGTCATTTGGATTTTTTATAGAAATTTTACCTTTATAAAAAGCTGCTAATAATTTTTTAACTATCAGGCAATTCACTTTGGTTAATTGTTTTAATGATAATGTAATATTATCAATGGGAAAAAAAATGCTTATAAATAAATTACCTTTATATGAACTCCATTTTTTTCCATATTGACCTCTTCCTTTTTTTTGTTTTTCTGCAATAACAATTCCTGATTCATAGTTAGTACTTTTAATAATTCTAATGGCTAAATCATTTGTGCTATTAACAATTTTAAAGTTGAAACTTTTTAATTTCATTAAATAATATTAATTTTAGATACAATTTCCACTAATTTACTAGGATAGATAAAGTATAAAAGAATTAATAATGTTGAAAAAGTTAGAGATAGCTTTAACCAAACACTATGGTCAGTGTCATAATTTTCTTTTTCATCATCAAAATAAATAACCTTAATTATTCTTAAGTAATAAAAAGCCGCTATTACAGTTGATAACAATCCAACAATTGCTAAAAAATACATGGATTGTTCAATCACTGCTTTAAATACATACAATTTTGCAAAAAAGCCTGCTAGTGGTGGTATTCCTGCTAAAGAAAAGAGCATAACTAAAAGAGACAAAGATAGGAGAGGATGTTTTTTAGAAAGACCAGACAGGTCTTCAATAGTTTCAAAGTATTGATCATTTCTTTTCATCATAAACATACAACTAAACAAGCCAAGGTTCATTACTAGGTAGATAGAAATATAAATAATAGAACTTTGTATACCTTCATTCGACCCTACAGATAACCCAGCTAATGCATAACCAATATGGCTGATTGAACTGTAAGCCACCAGTCTTTTTAGGTTATTTTGTCCAATTGCTGCTACAGCTCCGAATATCATTGAGGCTATAGACAGAAAAATTAAAATAGATTGCCACTGATCCATCATATTAATGAAAGGAACATATAAAAATCTAATAAATACTGTTAACGCAGCAATCTTTGGTACAATTGCAAAAAATAAAGTTACAGAAGTAGGTGAACCCTCATATACATCTGGTGCCCACATATGAAAAGGGACAGCAGAAATTTTAAACCCTAGCCCAACTAATATGAAAACTATTCCAAATGTTAAACCGTATTGCTCTGAATTCATAGTAGTCGCAATAATATTGAAATTTGTAGATCCAGTAAATCCATATATTAGAGAACAGCCATATAATAATAATCCAGATGATAAAGCACTTAAAACAAAATATTTAAGTCCTGCCTCGGATGATTTTAATTGATCTCTATTAAAAGATGCAAGCACGTATAAGGCCAAAGATTGTAACTCAAGACCTATGTAAAATACCATAAGATCATTAGAGCTAATCATAACCATCATTCCTAAGATGGAGCAAAGAATTAATATTGGATATTCAATCAAAAATATTTTTACTAACCTTAGATATCTAGAAGAAATTAACAAAACAAAAGCTCCACTTAAAAGAGTTAGTATTTTCATGTATGATGACAAGTGATCAATTATATAACTTTCATTAAATAGATTAACCTTATTATCTAATCTTTCATTAAAAATTAAGGTAGTTGTAATAAGTAGCGATCCTATTGAAAAAATATAAACAATATTTGAACTATTTTTTTTAAATACCCCAACAATTAATAAAGTTAATATTGATAGTGAAAGAAAAATTTCTGGTGATATTAAAGTCAAATTATCCATTATCTTGTACCTCTGGCATATACATATTTAAATTAAAATTATACATTTCAATTAAATCTTTTACAGATATTTCAATTGTATTAATAAGTGGTTCTGGATAAAAGCCAATAGATAAAACTGGAATTGCCAAACACCATAAAATAAATTTCTCTGAACTATCTAAGTCTTGTATTTTTAAAAGATCTTTGTTTACCAATTTTCCAAAAACAACTCTTCTATATAACCACAGCATATAGGCTGCTCCAAAAACAACTCCCGTACTAGCAATAACAGCAACTAAAAAATTATCTTTAAAAGCACCCATCAAAATTAAAAATTCACCTATAAAACCACTCGTACCAGGTAGTCCTAAAGCCGCCAATGTAAAAAGCATAAAAAGAACTGAGTATTTAGGCATAACTGAAACCAAACCACCATATGTATTAATTAACCTAGAATGCATACGATCGTAAACAACCCCTACGCAGAAAAACAGTGCCGCAGATACAAGTCCATGACTAATCATTTGTATTATACTGCCTTCAATACCCTGTTGAGTGATTGTAAAAATTCCTAATGTTATAAAACCCATGTGTGCAACCGAAGAGTAAGCAATTAATTTTTTCATATCCTCTTGCATTAACGCTACTAGAGACGCATAAACAATTGCTATTAAGCTTAATGCATACACTAAAGGTGTAAACAACTCTGAGGCTACAGGGAACAACCCTAAAGAAAATCTAATAAAGCCATAACCAGCCATTTTAAGCAAAATAGCTGCCAACAAAACAGAGCCAGCCGTAGGCGCTTCAACATGTGCATCTGGCAACCATGTGTGGACTGGCCACATAGGTGTCTTAACTGCAAATGAACTAAAGAAAGCAAGCCATAATAGATTTTGGTATTTGGTATCAATTCCTAGTTCATAAAGTTGAGTTATATCAGTTGTTCCTGATATCCAATAGATTGAGATTATTGCTACCAGCATCAAAACAGAACCAAACAAAGTAAATAAGAAAAATTTAAAGGCTGAGTAGACTCTTTTAGGACCTCCCCAAATTCCAATTATTAAAAACATTGGTATTAATCCAGCTTCAAAAAACAAATAAAACACAATCAAATCAAGCGAACAAAAAACACCAATCATCACACTTTCCATAACTAGTATGGCTATTAAAAAATCTCTCAACCTAATTTTTATAGTATTGTTAACTGATATAATGCATAATGGAGTTATTATAGTGGTTAGTATAATAAATAATATTGATATTCCATCAATACCGATTTTATAACTGACAAACCCTTTTAACCATTCTTTATCCTCGACAAACTGAAAATTTGATGTTGTCGTATCAAATAAATACCACAAGTATATTGAGATTAAAAAATTTACAAACGATGTAAATAAAGCAACATATTTTACTGCATTAGAATTCGCGTTATTTTTAGAAAATAATAAAAATAAAGCTCCGATAGTAGGTAGTAAAATAAGAGATGATAAAATTGGAAAATTCATTAGCGTAAAATTAAAAAAGTTAATAAAGCAGTAAAGCCTAACAACATCATAAATGCATATTGATAAATAAAACCACTTTGAAATTTTTTAGCTTTTAATGATAGATTTTTTATTAAAAATGAAATTCCATCTGGACCAAATTTATCAATAATTTTAATATCAACAATCTTCCAAAAAAATAATCCTACTTTTTTGGAAGATTGAATAAATATAACGTTATATAATTCATCAAAATACCATTTATTGATTAAAAAATTATGCAAAGGTTTATTAGAATTAACAAACTGATCTGGTATTTTTTTATTTTTGACAAATAGATAATAAGATATTGGAATAGATATAACTACCAATAAGGGTGTTATCAAAATAACCCATAGTGGCGGATGATCTGTACTTAATGGTGTTAAAAATTTTATAGATTCTCCCCAAAAATTATTTGTGCCCCCATTCCCTATAAATAAATCTTTAAATAAAAAACCAGCAAACACAGCACCAATAGAAAGAATAATCAAAGGTATAATCATAACCATTGAAGATTCATGGATTTCTTCAATCTTTATTTTTTCATTATTATAAGTTCCATGAAAAGTTCTAAATATCAATCTCCAAGAATAAATTGAAGTTAGCAGTGCTGTAAAAATTCCTACACCAGCAGCATAGTATCCGGTTGTATTTCCTCTTAAGTATGCAAATTCAATAATTGCATCTTTTGAGTAAAAGCCTGATAAAAAGGGAAATCCTGTAAGTGCTAATGTTCCAATAATCATTAAAATCCAAGTATATGGTAATTTTTTATAGACAGCTCCCATCTTATTAATATCTTGTTCATCTTTAAATGAATGGATAACAGAACCGGATCCCAAAAAAAGTAACGCTTTAAAAAAGGCATGTGTAAATAAATGAAACATTGCTACATTATAAGCACCTACACCAGCAGCAAAAAACATATAACCTAACTGACTACATGTAGAGTAAGCAATTATTTTTTTTATATCTGTTTGAACTAATGCAACTGTAGCAGCAAAAAAAGCTGTCATCATTCCAACAATCGTAATGATATTTAAAGTTAAAGGTGAGTATTCAAAAATAGGAGAGCATCTAACAACTAAAAAAACACCCGCCGTAACCATTGTGGCAGCGTGTATTAATGCGGATACAGGCGTTGGTCCTTCCATAGCATCTGGCAACCATGTGTGTAAAAAAATTTGTGCAGATTTACCCATAGCACCAATAAATAAAAGTATACAAATTAAATCAATTGCTTTTACATGAGTGCCAAGAAATATTAATTCTTTGTCTATTATTTGAGGTACTTGTTGAAAAACTTCTGTGTAGTTTACCGTTCCAAATAAATAGAAAATTAAGAAAATTCCTAAAGCAAAGCCAAAATCACCCACTCTATTGACGACAAAAGCTTTTATAGCCGCTGCATTAGCAGATTCTTTTTTATACCAAAATCCAATTAAAAAATATGAACAAAGGCCAACACCTTCCCAGCCAAAAAATAATTGAAGAAAATTGTCAGACGTAACTAATGTTAACATTGCAAATGTAAATAAAGATAAATAAGCCATAAACCTTGTTTTGTGAGGGTCATGAGACATGTAGCCTATAGAATATATGTGGACTAAGGATGAAACCAAGGTTACCACAACTAACATTACTGAGGATAATGAATCAATTTTAATTGACCAATGAACATTTAAAGTTCCTGAGTTAATCCATGTAGCTATAACAACATTACTTTCATAATTGTTTATGATAACATTATAAAATAAGATCAAAGATAAAGCAGCTGATAATAAAACAAATAAACTTGTAATAATTTCTGAGTTTCTATCACCAATATATTTTCCAAAAAAACCTGAAGTTATTGATGCAATCAAAGGAAGAAATAATAATGCAATTTCCATATTAACCTTTCAAGCTATCAATTTTTTCAACATTAATTGTTGCTGAATTTCTATAATAAACAACTATTATAGCCAGACCAATTGCAGCCTCTGCAGCGGCAACTGTTAATATAAAGAGTGTAAAAATTTGCCCAGTCAAATCATTCAAAAATATAGAAAAAGATACTAAGTTTATATTAACAGATAATAAAATTAGTTCTATGCTCATTAGAATTACAATAATATTTTTTCTATTAAGAAATATACCAATAATACCTATGGTAAAAATTATAGCTCCCAGAGTTAAATAGTGACCCAACCCGATATCAATCATCTATCTTAACCCCTTTATTTCGAGGTACTTCAGTTAGCTCAACACCTTCACTTCTTTCCCTTGATATTTGTTTAAAATAACTTTGTTTTTTAACGCCTTCTCTTTTTCTATAAGTAAGGACGATGGCACCTATCATTGAAACTAGCAAAAGCATTCCACTTAATTGAAAAATAAGAATATAATCTGTGTACAAAACATAGCCAATTGAGTGAGTATTACTAATATTTTGATCAACAGTAAGAGACATTGACGTGAGCAGATCAGGTTTATATTTCCATCCACCAATAACAATAATTAATTCAAAAAAAATAATTGTGCTAATTATTACACCAATAGGTATATGCTTAGAGGTATTACTTGAAGCAAACCATTGATTTTTTTGTTGTGCTACATTTAGCATCATTACAACAAATAAAAATAAAACCGCAACAGCTCCAACATAAACAATCAACATAATCATTCCTAAAAATTCAGCACCAATCATTATGAATAAACAAGAAATACTAATGAAATCTAATATTAAGAAAAAAACAGAATGAACTGTATTTTTGGATACTGTAACCATTATTGCAGAAATAATTGCTATTAATGAAAATGTATAAAAAAAAATTGAATGAGCCAACATAAGTATTACCTGTAAGGATTATCCGCTTTAATATTTGCGGCCAAAATATTTTCCCATCTATCACCATTATCTAATAGTTTATCCTTGGTATAATAGAGCTCTTCCCTAGTTTCAGTAGAGAATTCAAAATTAGGTCCTTGGACTATTGCGTCAACAGGGCAAGATTCTTCACAAAGACCGCAGTAAATGCATTTCATCATATCGATATCATACTTTGTTGTTTTTCTACTTCCATCATCGCCTTGGGAAGATTCAATAGTTATTGCTTGAGCAGGACATACTGCTTCACATAACTTGCAAGCTATACATCTTTCTTCACCATTTGGGTATCTTCTTAGAGCGTGCTCACCTCTGAATCTTGGGCTAATTTTTCCTTTTTCAAAAGGATAATTGATAGTTTTTTTTGCCTTAAAAATTTCTTTTATAGCTATTTTTAATCCACTTAAGAAATCTATCAAAAAAATTGTTTTAAATATTCTGGAAATTTTCATTATTGATTTGTGGGTAAAAGATTAAAGTAAAATAGATAACTAGCTGTAAGAACAACCCAAGTTAAAGATAGAGGTAAAAATATTTTCCACCCTAGTTTCATTAATTGATCATATCTGTATCTTGGAACAATTGCTTTTACCAATGCAAATAAAATAAATAAAAATAAAATTTTAAAAATCAACCAAATAGCACCAGGTATAATATCAAATGGGTACATATTTAAAGGTGATAACCAACCACCTAAAAACAAGATAGATCCCATGGCACACATTAATAATATATTTGCATATTCACCTAACCAAAACATGGCGTACATCATACCAGAATACTCAGTTTGATATCCAGCAACTAGTTCAGCTTCTGCCTCAGGTAGGTCAAAAGGTGGACGATTAGTTTCAGCTAATGATGAAATGAAAAAAATCACAAACATTGGAAACAATGGTATAACAAACCAAATATTTTTTTGAGCTAATACAATATCACTAAGGTTTAATGATCCAACACAAAGCAAAACGTTAATTATAATTACACCAATAGAAACTTCATAAGAAATCATTTGCGCAGCTGATCTGATTGCACCAAGGAAGGGATATTTAGAATTTGAAGCCCAACCTCCCATTATTATTCCATAAACACCTAAAGAAGATACGGCGAATAAATAAAGTATTCCAACATTAATATCAGCAATTACTTGATTTTCACTGAAAGGAATAACCGCCCAAGATATCAAAGCTAAAGTCATGGTGACAATAGGAGCCAGTATAAAAATTATTTTATTTGAACTTGAAGGAATAATTATTTCTTTAAACATGTATTTTAATGCATCAGCTAATGATTGAAGCAAACCAAAAGGTCCTACAACATTTGGACCTCTTCTTTTTTGAACTAGTGCCCATACACGTCTATCAAGCCAAACAATCATAGCCACTGAAACTAAAACTGGAACTAATAGAAATAGTATTCTATATGTTTCAAAAAAAATTATATTTAAATAGTTGGACATCTAACCTTCGGTTCCTGTTTGTTTTGATTTAATTTTTTCACTTCTACAATTAAACATAGTTTTGGAAGCACGAGCAATTACATTAGAGTAATAATAATCAATATTGTTAATTTTAATTTTTTCACTAATAAAAATTAAATCATCAATGATAGAATTATTTTTTTTTAAATCATTATCTTTGAATAATTTTAAATAGTTAAGCATACTGCTATCAAGCTCGTCTTTATCATTAAATAATTTTCTATGATTCATAAATTCAGCTAATTCATTTAATATAAGCCAATCTTCTTTAGCTATACCTGGTGGATAAGAAGCCTTGTATGCTTTTTGAAGTTTTCCTTCTAAATTGGTGTAGTAACCATTTTGCTCAGTATAAGCAGCGCCTGGTAGAATTATATCGGCAATTTCTGCTCCTTTATCACCATGACTACCTTGGTAAATTATAAATTCATCTTTTTTTTTAAAATTCAAACTATCTTGACCTAATAAATATATAACATCATATTTATTATTTTTTAGATTTTCAAATATATCAATTTTGGTATTTGATAAATTATAAATTCCTAAATCATAAGCTCCAACAGTTGCAGCATTTTCATTTATAATATTAAGTGAATTCCATTCTTTAGAAATTTTATTATTTTTATTTAAAAAAGATTTAATAGACTCAAAAATATATTTACCAGATTTTGATTTAAATATAGATTGACCTATTATTATCATTGGTTTTCTTGCTTCTTTTATTAAATTAGAAATCTCATGTTTATCTTCAATAATATCTTTAATATTATTTGTATTACCATCTAAAAAATCATATTGATAAGTTAAATTTCCAACATCATTGGTTGATATTATTTTAGTTTTATTTTTGAGGTAAGCTTTTCTTATTCTGGCATTTAATATCGTGGCTTCATATCTTGGGTTCGTCCCTATTAAAAAAATAAAATCGCTGTCTTCAATTGCGTTAATTCCAGAATTAAAAAGATAATTTTCTCGTTTATCAGTATTTAAATAAAAATTTTCATTTCTAGAATCTATATTTTTTGTATTTAATGTCTTATTAAAAAATTCTTTAAAAATATATAAAGTTTCCATGTTAATTAAGTCTCCGGTTATTCCACACACTTTATCTTTATCAGTGGAGTTTAATTTGGATTTAATTATACTAAATACTTCTTTCCATGATGTTTTATCAAATTTTCCATTGTATTTTACAAATGGTGTATCTAATCTTTGGTTTAGTAAACCATCGCATGCGTATCTTGTTTTATCAGATATCCATTCTTCATTTATATCTTCATTAATAATTGGTAAAATTCTTTTAATTTCCCAGCCATAAGAATCTACTCTAATGTTAGACCCAACTGCATCCATCACATCTATACTTTCCGTTTTTTTTAATTCCCAAGGTCTTGCTTCAAAAACATAGGGTTTAGAAGTTAATGCTCCAACAGGACATAAGTCTACTACATTAGCAGATAGTTCAGATTGCATAGACTGTTCTAAATAAGTTGTAATCTGCATATCTTCACCTCTTCCAATTGCTCCTAATTCAGGAACACCAGCAATCTCTGTTGCAAATCTTATACATCTTGTGCAGTGAATACATCTGGTCATCTGAGTCTTAATTAATGGTCCCATGTCCTTCTCAGGAACAGATCTTTTATTTTCTTTAAATCTAGATTTATCAACACCGTAAAACATAGATTGGTCTTGTAAATCACATTCTCCACCTTGATCACATACAGGGCAGTCTAAGGGGTGATTAGCTAACAAAAACTCCATAACACCTTTTCTTGCTTTTTCAACTAAGGTTGTATTTGTTTTTATATTCATTCCTTCTGTGGCGGGCATTGCACATGAAGCTACTGGTTTAGGAGATTTTTCTATTTCAACTAAACACATTCTACAGTTACCTGCTATGGATAATTTTTCATGATAGCAAAATCTTGGAATTTCTACTCCAGCTTTTTCACAAGCTTGCAGTACAGTTAAGCCTTGTTCAATTTCTACTTCTATATTGTTAATTTTAAGTTTAAGCATTTTCCTTATCTAGTAAATGTTGATCAATTAAATATGGTATATTCTTATTTTTAATAATCGTTGGATTAAAATTATTTCTTTTTTCAATATCTTTTTTAAAATGTCTTAATAGTCCTTGAACAGGCCAAGAAGCTCCTTCTCCAAAAGCGCAAATTGTATGACCTGCTATTTGATTTGTAACATCACCCAACATATCTACTTCTTCTTTTAAAGCTTCACCTTTAGCCATTCTTTCTAACATTCTCCACATCCATCCTGTTCCTTCTCTGCATGGTGTGCATTGGCCGCAGCTTTCATGTTTATAAAATCTGGCAATTCTTGCCATACATTTAATGATGTCTTGATCTTTATTTATAACAACTATTCCAGCAGTTCCTAAACCACTTTTTTCAGCTATAAGAGAGTCAAAATCCATAGTAAGAGTTTCACAAGTTTTTTTTGGTATTAAAGGCATTGAAGAGCCACCAGGAATTACAGCTTGAAGATTGTCCCAGCCACCAATCACACCACCAGCATGCGTTTCTATTAAATCTTTTAAAGGTATGCTCATTTCTTCCTCTACGTTACAAGGATTATTAACATTACCAGATATACAGAAAATTTTAGTACCCGTGTTTTTTTCTCTTCCCAATGAAGAAAACCATTTTCCACCTCTTCTTAATATAGTAGGAACAACTGCTATAGTTTCAACATTGTTAATTATTGTTGGACATCCATACAATCCAATTAAAGCAGGAAAGGGTGGTTTTAATCTAGGCTGGCCTTTTTTTCCTTCTATACTTTCAAGTAGTGCTGTCTCTTCACCACATATATAAGCACCTGCACCGTAATGAATATAAATATCTAAATCCCATTCAGTTCCTGAAGCATTTTTCCCTATCAAGTTTTTTTCATAAGCTTCATTTATTGCTGCTTGAAGTTTTTGACCATCAATAAAATACTCTCCTCTTATATAAATATAGCAAACATGTGCGTTAACAGCGTAAGAAGCTAGTAAGCAACCTTCAATTAACTTGTGAGGTTCAAATCTTAAAATATCTCGGTCTTTACATGTGCCAGGTTCTGATTCGTCACCGTTAATAACTAGATAGTGTGGTCTTAAACCTACTTCTTTTGGAGCAAAAGACCATTTTAAACCTGTGGGGAATCCAGCGCCACCCCTTCCTCTAAGTTCAGAAATTTTAATTTCATTAACAATCCAATCTCTACCCTTTTTAACTAAGTCTTTAGTATTGGCCCAATCACCTCTTTTTTTAGATGACACTAAATCTGACGACTCATCATTATAAAGATTTTGAAATATTCTATCTTCGTCTTTAAGCATTTTTTAAATCCATAAGAGTTTTTCTATTATTTTCGGGTTCATTATTTACACGACCTCTGTATGAACCAGGTTTTGGAGTTTTACCAATTAATATTTCATCTAAAATTTTTAACATTTTTTCTTTATCTAAATCTTCATAATAATCATCATTAATTTGCATCATTGGTGCATTCACACAGGCACCTAAGCATTCTACTTCCATCCATGAACAATTCTTATCTTTAGATAATTCGTTTTCTTTTTCTGAAATTTTTTCCTTACAAGCTTCAACAAGTTTATATGCACCTCTAATCATACACGGTGTAGTCGTGCAAACTTGTATAAAATGTTTACCTACAGGTGCAAGATTGTACATTGTATAGAATGTTGCCACTTCATAAACTTTTATATAAGGGATATCTAGGAATTTTCCAATGTATTTCATTGCTGCTAATGGTATCCAATTATTATTTTGTTTTTGTGCAATATAAAGTAAGGCCATCACAGCACTTTGCTGTTTTCCCTCAGGGTATTGTGTAATAATTTTCTTTGCTGCTTCTAGTGAAGCAGGGATAAATTCAAAATTTTTAGGCTGTTCTTTTGATGGTCTCTTTAAGCTCATCTATCAACCTCCCCAAAAACTATATCTAAAGAGCCTAGTACTGCCGGAACATCAGCTAACATATGACCTTTAATTAAGTAATCTATCGCTTGTAAGTGAGAAAAACCTGGTGCTCTGATCTTACATTTGTAGGGTTTACTTGACCCATCTGAAATTAAGTAAACACCAAACTCTCCTTTTGGAGCTTCGACAGCAGTATAGATTTCATCTTTTGCAACTCTGTAGCCTTCTGTAAAAAGTTTAAAATGATGAATTAAAGCTTCCATTGATTGTTTTATATCTTTTTTTGCTGGTGGACTAATTTTACCATCTAATGACTTGATTGGACCTTTGGGCATCATGGCTAAGCATTGCTTTATTATTTTAACACTTTCTCTCATTTCTTCGATTCTACATAAATATCGATCGTAACAATCACCATTTTTTCCAACGGGTATTTTAAATTCCATTTGATTATAACATTCGTAAGGCTGTGATTTTCTTAAATCCCAAGGAATACCTGATCCCCTCATCATCACACCTGAAAAAGAATAATCAAGAGCATCTTGTTTTGTAACAATACCAATATCAACATTACGTTGTTTAAATATTCTATTATCTGTTAACAGTGTCTCTAAATCATCAATAATTTTGGGGAAAGATTCACAAAACTTTAAAATATCTATGTCAAGACCCCTTGGAAGATCTTGATGTACACCACCAGCTCTAAAATAATTTGCGTGCAATCTTGAACCAGATACGCGCTCATAAAAAGTCATTAAAGTTTCTCTTTCTTCAAAACCCCAAACAGTAGGCGTTAATGCACCAACGTCCATTGCTTGTGTAGTAACATTTAATATATGACTTAAAATTCTTCCTATTTCACAAAACATTACTCTTATAAATTGAGCTCTTGCTGGGACTTCAATCTCTAAAATTTTTTCTATAGCTAAAGCAAAAGCATGTTCTTGGTTCATTGGAGCAACATAATCAAGTCTATCAAAATAAGGGACTGCCTGCATATAGGTTTTGTGTTCAATTAATTTTTCGGTTCCACGATGCAACAGGCCAATATGCGGATCAGCTTTTTCTACAACTTCTCCATCCAATTCCAAAATTAATCTTAAAACACCATGAGCAGCAGGGTGTTGAGGGCCAAAATTTAAATTTAAAGTTTTAGATTTTTTAGTCATTTTTCTTTTCAGCTTGATCTTTTATATACTTTGTTCCTTCCCAGGGACTCTCGTAGTCAAAATTTCTATAATTTTGTTCTAGTTTAACTGGTTCACTTATAACTTTTTTTTGAGCCTCATCATACCTAACTTCAGAATGACCCGTTAAGGGAAAGTCTTTACGTAGAGGATGACCTTCGAAACCATAATCTGTTAATATCCTTCTTAAATCAGGATGATCTTTGAATTTTACACCGTACATGTCAAAAACTTCTCTCTCCATCCAATTTGCTGCTGGAAACATTTTTGTTAAAGATTGAATGACTTCGTTCTCATTAATAAAATAATTGACTATAATTCTTTGATTTAATTCATGACTTAAAAATAAATAAACCATCTTAAATCTTTTTACATCTTGTGGATAATCAACGGCTGTAATATCAATTAATTGTCTAAATTTAGTGTCTTTATTTGTCTTAAGAAAAAAAACAACATCTAATATATCTTTTGATTCAATGGTTAAAAAAATTTGATCATGTTTTATTCTAGATTCTTTAATCTTTGTAGTCAGCTCAGAATTAATTTTTTTTTCTAAATTTATCAAATTAATCATTTTGTTATTATCTCTCTAACGATCCGTGATTTCTTATTTTTTTTTGGAGCTGAAGAATACCATATAATAGAGCTTCAGCTGATGGTGGGCATCCTGGTACATAGATATCTACTGGTACAATCCTATCGCATCCACGTACTACAGAATATGAGTAGTGATAATAACCACCCCCATTTGCACAGCTACCCATTGATATTACATATCTTGGCTCTGGCATTTGATCGTAAACTTTTCTCAAAGCGGGGGCCATTTTATTTGTTAATGTACCTGCAACTATCATTACATCTGATTGTCTAGGTGATCCTCTTGGTGCAGCACCAAATCTTTCTAAATCATATCTAGGCATAGCAGTTTGCATCATTTCAACAGCACAACATGCAAGACCAAAAGTCATCCAATGTAGAGATCCAGCTCGTGACCAATTAACTAAATTGTCCAATGATGTTGTTATAAAACCATTTTTACTAAAATCTTCAGCAAGTTTTTTAAATTCTTCTGGAATTTGTTTTTGTTTATTCTCTAAATTCATAATTTGTTTAACTGTAAAGTATTATTCCCAGTCTAATGCACCTTTTTTCCATTCATAAATAAAACCTATGGTTAGTATAAATAAAAATATCATCATGGATGAAAATCCAAGTAAACCAATATTTCCTAGAGATACTGCCCAAGGAAATAAAAAAGCTATCTCTAAATCAAAAATAATAAATAATATAGCAACTAAATAAAATCTTACATCAAATTCCATTCTAGAGTCTTCGAAAGGTTCAAATCCACACTCATAAGCAGATAATTTTTCTGGGTCAGGGTTTTTAGGGGATAACATAAAATTTAGAACTACAAATGCAACACTCAAACCTAGTGCTATTATTAGAAATAGGATTATTGATAGGTAATCTTTTAAAAATTCTGAAAGCATTTGATTATTGTATATCAGTTTTTATATTATCTTGAAGAGCTGTAAAGGTCACATTTTCAATTAAATGGGATCTTTTTTAAAAAAGTGGCGGGAGTGAAGGGACTCGAACCCTCGACCTATCGCGTGACAGGCGATCGCTCTAACCAACTGAGCTACACCCCCACTTTAGTTGTTTTGGTGGGGAGTAAAGGACTCGAACCTTTGACCCCCTCGGTGTAAACGAGATGCTCTACCAGCTGAGCTAACCCCCCAAAACAAGGGCTACTAATACAACAACAAATAGATAAAGTAAATTAGTAATTATTGAATACTGGCTTGAGATTTATCATCGGATTTAGAAATTTTTTCAACCTCAACCCACTCTACTCTTTTTAATTCTTTAGTTAATGCTATCTTTAAAACCTCATCTGCATGTTCCACTGGTGTAATTTTTATATCATCAATAATTTTTTTTGGCATGTCAACTAGATCTTTTTCATTTTCCTTAGGTATTAAGACTTGTTTAATACCAGCTCTATGCGCTGCTAATAATTTTTCTTTTAAACCACCTATGGGTAATACTTGACCAGTTAGAGTAACCTCGCCAGTCATCGCGATATCTCTTCTTACTGGGTTATTAGTTATTGAAGAAACTATAGATGTTACCATCCCAATCCCTGCAGATGGGCCATCTTTAGGAGTTGCACCCTCTGGAACGTGAATATGGAAATCTTTTTTTTCAAAAAGTGGTGGGATTATTCCATAATCTAAACTTTTAGACCTTATAAATGATTTCGCTGCTTTAACAGATTCCTGCATCACATCCCCTAATTTTCCAGTAATTTGCATTCTACCTTTTCCTGGCATTGTAACAGTTTCAATTTTAAGAATCTCACCACCATACTCTGTCCAAGCAAGACCAGTAACAACACCAATTTTATCTTCACTTTCAAGCTCACCAAATTTAAATTTCTGTATTCCAAGGTAGTCTGATAAATTTGTTAAATTAATTTTTACTTCTTTCTCCTCACCAGAGACAACTTTTTTTACAACTTTTCTAGCTACTTTTGAAATTTCACGTTCTAAGTTCCTTACGCCAGATTCTTTTGTATAACTTCTAATAATTTCTTTAATTATTCCTTCAGATAATGTCATTTCTTTATCCTTAACACCATTATCTTTTATTTGTTTCGGAAGAAGGTATTTGTTTGCAATGTTAATTTTTTCATCTTCTGTATATCCAGCTAACCTAATTACCTCCATTCTATCCAATAGAGGTGGTAAAATATTTAATGTGTTTGCAGTCGTTACAAACATTACATCAGACAAGTCATAATCAACTTCTAAGTAGTGATCATTGAATGTTGAGTTTTGCTCAGGGTCTAATGCCTCTAGTAAAGCAGATGATGGATCACCTCTATAATCATTTCCAATTTTATCTATTTCATCAAGTAGAATTAAAGGGTTTTTAGTGCCTGCTTTTTTCATCATTTGAATTATTTTACCTGGCAAAGAACCAATATATGTTCTTCTATGGCCTCTAATTTCAGCCTCATCTCTCATGCCACCAACCGAAACTCTCACAAATTGTCTATTTGTAGCTTTAGCTATAGATTTTCCTAATGAAGTTTTTCCAACACCGGGAGGGCCAACTAGGCATAAAATAGGTCCTTTAATTTTTTCCATTCTTTTTTGGACTGCTAAAAATTCAATAATTCTTTCTTTAACTTTTTCTAATCCAAAATGATCTGCGTCTAAAACACTCAAAGCTTTTTCTAAATCTATATCAACATTATTTTTTTTATACCAAGGTAAATCTACCATCCAATCCAGATAGTTTCTAACAACAGTAGCTTCAGCTGACATCGGACTCATGTTTTTTAATTTTTTAAGTTCAGCCATACATTTTTTTTCTACGTCACTAGGCATTTTACATTTTAAAATAGCCTTATTTAAACTTGAAGTTTCATCCTTGCCGTCTTCAATTTCGCCAAGTTCTTTTTGAATAGCTTTTAATTGCTCGTTTAAATAATATTCTCTTTGTGTTTTTTCCATTTGAGTTTTTACTCTACCTCTAATTCTTTTTTCAACACCAATTATACTAGTCTCGTTGTCCATTATTTTTATTATGTTGTTTAATCTTTTTTTAACGTCAAGCATTTCAAAAATTTCTTGTTTTTCGGAAATTGTTGCACTTAAATGTGATGCTATATTGTCAGCAATTTTTGATGGATCTTTAAATTGTTTGATACTGTTAATTGTCTCATTAGAAATTTTTTTATTTACAGATGTTAGTTTTTCCAATCTTTTAACGGCTGTTAAAGCAAGCGGAATTAAATCTTCATCTTTATTTGAATCATTTTTTTGATGCGTTACATCGCAAGTTATAAATTTTTCATTATCATAAAAATTTAAAATTTTTACTCTTTTTATGCCTTCAACTAAAACTTTAACTGTGCCATCTGGTAATTTTAAAAGCTGCAATATATTACCTTCACATGCATATGTAAAAATATCAGCTTTTTTTGGGTCATCAACTTCTGAGTTTTTTTGAGTAACTAAAACAATTTTTTTTTCTTTTTTCATCACATCATTAAGTGCATTTATTGACTTATCTCTACCTACAAATAGTGGGATAATCATGCTTGGAAAAACAACAATGTCTCTTAATGGTAATAACGGTAATGTAATTTTAACATCCATGGGTTAAATATGGATATTTAAATTCAGATTGCAATAGATATTTATTGTTTATTAACGTTATATTATGCCGCTGAGGTTTTGTTAGATTTGTTTTTAATATTGGCTTTAGTATGAACAATAATAGGTTGAGATTGACCTTTTGCAGCACTGGCATCAACTATAACTTCATCGACACCATCTAAACTTGGTAATTCAAACATAGTTTTAAGTAAAATGCTTTCTAGTATAGATCTTAAACCACGAGCACCTGTTTTTTTATGGATAGCTTTGGTTGCAATCTCAATTATTGCTGAATCTTTAAATGATAATTTTACACCTTCAAGTTTGAATAACTCCTGATACTGCTTAATTAGTGAGTTCTTAGGTTCTTGCAAAATTTTGATAAGAGATTTTTCATCTAAGTCTTCAAGTGTTGCTATAATTGGTAGTCTTCCGATGAACTCTGGAATTAACCCATATTTTAATAAATCCTCAGGTTCTAAACTTTTCATCCACTCACCAGTCTTTTTATCATCTGTATTCTTTACTTCTGCACCAAAACCTATTGATGATCCTTTGTCTCTTTGTGAGATTATTTTATCTAAGCCTGCAAAGGCTCCACCAACAATAAATAAAATATTCGTAGTATCGACTTGTAAAAATTCTTGTTGAGGATGTTTTCTTCCACCTTGAGGTGGAACACTAGCAATTGTACCTTCCATAATTTTCAACAATGCTTGTTGAACACCTTCACCAGAAACATCTCTTGTTATTGATGGGTTCTCAGACTTTCTGCTAATTTTATCAACTTCATCTATGTACACAATACCACGTTGTGCTTTTTCAACATTATAATCTGCAGATTGTAATAATTTCAAAATAATATTTTCAACATCTTCACCTACATATCCAGCTTCTGTAAGTGTTGTTGCGTCAGCCATAGTAAAAGGTACATCTAAAATTCTTGCAAGTGTTTGAGCTAGTAATGTTTTACCACATCCAGTTGGTCCTACTAATAAGATATTAGATTTAGAAAGTTCTACTGTCTTGTTAGCTTTGCTTTCATAATTAAGTCTTTTATAATGATTGTGAACAGCGACCGACAAAACTTCTTTGGCAACTTTTTGTCCAATCACATAGTCATCTAAAACAGCACAAATTTCTTTAGGTGCAGGTAATCCGTCTTGATGTTTAACAAGAGTATCTTTGCTTTCTTCTTTAATAATATCCATGCATAACTCAACACATTCATCACAGATAAAAACTGTTGGACCAGCAATAAGTTTTCTTACTTCATGTTGACTCTTTCCACAGAAAGAACAGTAAAGAATATTTTTATTAGTAGAAGTCATATTTTTTTAACGAATCAATTACCTATCTTATTACAAATGAGTCCTGCTAATCAAGTGTGGGTTGTGAAAAAAACAATATCTGTTTCATTATGCTCTATTTTCTACTACCTGATCTATTAATCCAAAATTTTTAGCTATTTCAGGCGTCATAAAATTGTCTCTTTCTAAAGCTTTTTTAATCTCATCTAATGATTTACCTGTGTGTTTAGAATAGATTTCATTAAGTCTTTTTTTTAAAGCTAAGACTTCATTAGCATGTATTTCAATATCTGAAGCCTGGCCCTGAAATCCGGCAGAAGGTTGATGAACCATAATTCTAGAATTTGGTAAAGAAAATCTTTTTCCTTTTGCCCCTGCGGCTAAAAGAAAAGAACCCATAGATGCTGCTTGGCCGATACAAAGAGTAGATACATCTGGTTTAATATATTGCATTGTATCATATATACCTAAACCAGCGGTTACCAAGCCACCAGGACTATTTATGTACAGAGAAATTTCTTTTTTTGGATTTTCAGATTCAAGAAATAATAATTGTGCCGTAGCTAAAGATGCAACATGGTCATTAATAGGACCAACAAGAAAAATAATTCTTTCCTTTAATAGTCTGGAAAATATATCATAAGCTCTCTCTCCTCTACTAGATTGTTCTACAACCATTGGGATTAAAGTATTCATGTGTTCTGATATTTTTGTCATAAATTGATTCTATCAACTTATACAACTTGTGATTACTTTATGCTAACTTTTTTTGGTTTTACTTTTAGAGGCTTTAAACTTATCTTTTTGAGGGGTTTTTAGTTTATTTTTTTTTGCCGGGCTAGACTCTACGTCGTTATGATCATGGTCGTGGTTATGTTTGTTGGCTTCTTTTAATATTTTCTCAGCCTCGTCTTTACTAATTACTTTTTTATTAGCTTTTGCTTTTGATTTAATAAGTGTAATTATTTTTTCTTCATAGACATTCCCTCTGAGGCTGGCTAGCGCTGAAGGGTTTTTTTGATAAAATTCCATCACCATTTTTTCTTGACCAGGCATCATTCTTAATTGCTTTTGAACTTCAGCTTGAAGTTCACTTTCTTCAACTTTAATCTTATTTTGTTCACCGAATTCATTTAGGATAAGCCCTATTTTAATTCTTTTTTTTGCTGTCTCTTCAAAACTTTTTCTCTTTTTTTTAATTTCATCGTCCTTCATGCCTTGTGATAAGACTTTAATCTCTTCTTCAATTAAATTTTCAGGGATACTTTCTACTTTAAATTTTTCAAGTTCTTTAAGAATTTGGTTTTTCCCCAATGCATCAAGAGAATTTTTATACTCATCATTAATTTGTTTTGTAACTAATATTTTTAGATCAGATAAATCTTTGGCACCTAAATTTTTTGCAAATTCATCATTAATTTTAGATTCTTCTGATTTTTTTACGGAAATAATTTTACAGTTAAATTTAGCTTTTTTGTTAGCAAATTCTTTTTGAGGATAATTTTCAGGTAAAATTGCATCAACTATTTTATTTTCATCTTTTTTTACACCAATTAACTGCTTGTCAAAACCCTTTATAAATAAATCTTTGCCTAAAATTAATTGAGTATTTTTTCCTTCACCGCCAGTAAAATCTTTATTTTGAATTGTTGCTTTATAGTCAAAAATAACCAAATTCCCCTCAACAGATTTTTTTTCCTTATCTATCTCTACAAAGTTATTCTGGTTTTTTGCAATTTCTTTAATTCTTTTATCTGTCTCTGAAGCTTCTATCTTAACTTGATAATCATCGTATTTTACATTTTCTATAGATTTGATCTCAACTTTAGGAAGCTCTGTTACAGAAATAATATACTCAAGATCTTTATCTTCACCAAAAGTTTTTAGATCAATTTTTGGTTGTCCTGCTGGTTTAATTTTATTTTCTTCTAAAGCTTTTGCACTGGTATCTTTTAAAACTTTATCTAAAACTTCACTATAAATAGCTTTTCCAAATTGTCTTTTTAATACATTTATTGGAACTTTCCCCGGTCTAAACCCTTTCAATACTACAGTTTTTTTAATTTCATCATACTTATCATTCATATAAGTATTCATAGTTTTTTTTTCTATAAAAACTTTAAGATCTTTATTTAAACCTTTTTTATTTTCTATTGTTACTTTCATATTTTAATATTTCTTGTGGTAGGCAGTAAGAGACTCGAACTCTTAAGGGTTTCCCCACTGGTTCCTAAGACCAGCGCGTATACCAATTCCGCCAACTGCCCACAATTTACGTGATTTTATATATTATTGATTGAATTTGTCCAACGACAATAATTATGAAATATTAAGATAATCATTTATAAATGACATAAATTTAATAAAAATGATTATTTCACCCTGTATAAGCATATGTAAAACTGACCCTCAAACAGGATACTGTTACGGCTGTGGAAGAAATAATGATGAAAAAAAGCTATGGAAATTAGAGGAAACAACTGTCAAATGGAAACAAGAAAATCTTGTGATCATACAAAAAAGACTTTCTGGCTGGCAGTTGAAAAGTTTTGTGGATTCTTATAAGTATAAAACTGAAAATGGTATTTCTCTATTTAAAAAAAATGAAAAATGAATAAATCTCTTATAGTAATTATTATTTACGTTATTGGACTAATATTTGGTGCTATCATACTGGGAGTTTGGGATGCAGAGACAAGCTTAGGCAAAGCTAGTGCTGTACTCATTTGGACTGCTGTATTTTTAATTGCTTTATTTTATACTGATAAAGATGATCAAAAAAAAAATTAAAATCTTTTTTTTATTATTTGTTTTTTTAATTTTTAACAGCAATATATATTCACAAATAATAATTCTAAGTGATTGTAAAAATTTAAAAGATGTATTTGTTAAGAACGAATATATCTTAGATTTAAAAAGTTCTTTGATGACTCGAAATTATATTTATGACGACAAAACATATAAAAAGTACAGAATAACTGATTTAAGTACAAAAAAAGAAAATTCTATTGAACATTTTATATATCTAGAAAATGGTTTAATTTTAACAGATAAAATTGGCTATCCATTATTCTATACACAATTAATTTTTGATAAAAACAAACCAATTATCAAAATAAAAACTGTAATTAATAATGAAATTGGAATTTCAACAAACTCTACTTGCGCTAAAATTGAGATTTTTGAAAGAGAAAGCTAAGATTTTTTATTTTTTTTATTAATTTTACTGGAAAAACTTATTTTTTTTGAACTGAATCTGCTGTTTGTTATATTACTTCTGTGTCTTGCATATGCTTGTTTTTGTGCAAGTTTCATAGCTTTTTTTGATGACATAATTTATTGTATTATAAATGATTAATAATATTAAAGATCTTAATTGTAAAATCATAAATTGCAATAAATGTTCTAGACTTGTAAATTTCAGAAATAAGATAAGTAAACTTAAACGAAAAAAAAATTTTAATGAAACTTATTGGGGTAAGCCAGTACCAGGATTTGGTGATTTGAAAGCAAAACTAATAATTATTGGTTTGGCGCCAGCTGCGCATGGTGGAACAAGGACTGGTAGAGCCTTTACAGGAGACAAATCTGGTGATTTCTTATTTAGATGTTTACATTTAGCTAAAATTTCAAACCAGTCAACTTCAATAAGTTTAAATGATGGGTTAAAATTAAGCGAAACCTATATAACTAATATTTTGAAATGTGTACCTCCCAAAGATAAACCGCTCAGTAAAGAATTAAAAAATTGTTCACCTTTTTTTAGTTCTGAAATTTCTAACCTTAAATATTTAAAAGTTATAGTTACTCTTGGTAAAGTAGCATTCGATAACTGTATTATTTTTTATAAGAAAAAATATCAATTTAATCAAAAATTAATTTTTCAACATGGTAAAAAATATATTCTACCAGATGGAAAAACATTAATCGCCAGCTATCACCCTAGCCCAAGAAATGTAAATACTAAAATTATAAATATACAAATGATGAAAAACTTATTTATTAAAGCAAAAAAAATAATTTAAAATTTTATGCTATCGCAAAAATAAGGTTTAAAATCCTGTAATAAGATTTCAGGTATTCTTGTTGGTTTACCAAAATTGTTTATAAACACCAAATGAACTTGAGCTTCAGCAATCAACTCCTCTCCTTTTGTTATTATTTGGTTCATGTGGAATGATGTTTTTGTAATTGATTTAACAAAAGATCTTATGTTTAACTCATCTTCAAGATGTGCTGATTTTTTATACTGAATATTGCAAGATTTAACTATTATTGATGCTTCAAAATTTTGTTTAATCTTTTTATTACTCAAACCTAAACTGGTAATTGCTTCTGTCCTTGCTCTTTCTAAAAAGTTTAAATAATTAGCATAGTAAACAACACCTCCAGCATCAGTGTCCTCATAATAAACTTTTATTTTGTGTGTAAAATTTTTGTGCATCGAATTTAATTCGTTGAATTATTTTGCAGAAAAGTAAATATTTTGATAATAAGAAATAGCTTTCATTTTAGAGTTATCTGTATCTGTCATTATCGCAACACCTGTTAATTCAACAACATCTAAGTTATGAAATTTTTTAAAATGTTTTTTAACATTGGCTTTCACTGTAACCCACTCATTATTATTTTTTTTGGTTGTTGACAATACATAATCAATAGACTTTTTTGTGTAGGGGCTAGGCCAGTTATCATTTATTGAATTATTGCTTGAAAAAACATAACTTATAGCTCGGTTAGAAAGTGCTGTTGCACCAGTTTTTTTAATAACAAAAACTCTTGCTGCATAATCATGGCCCTTCTTACTGTTTTCAATAATTCCAGATAAACCTTTTTCGACTTTCCATGTGATGTTAATAAATGGTGTCTTTAAGAGGTTGATTTTGATTTCTTTTCCTAAACCAGAGCCTTTTCCTTCAGCTTCTGCTCTTATGTAGGTTCCATTTTCATTTAAACCTAAAGACCAATTGGTTTCTCCTTTTACTTTTTTTACTTTTAATTCTTTAAGCTCTTCACTACTAAAATCAAAAACTTTTATTGATTCTGCAAGAGATATTTGTGCTAAAAATTGAGTAAAAATTAAAATAGATATAAATTTTTTAAACATTCCCCACGCTATAAACTATCTATATTTATTTTCAATTACTCATTAAGAAACAAAGTTTAGACAAATTTTAACCATTTTAAGTTCACTATTGCAACTTAACTATACTACATGAAGTCAATCTCAATATTTATACTTTTAGTATATTGGTCAATAATAATTCTTGCACCAGTTTTGGGATAGAAAACTTCTAATAAGTTGATCTTCCACCACTAATATCAAATACTGCTGCTGTAGAAAAAGAATTTTCATCGGATGAAAGCCAACAAATTAAAGAGGTAAACTCCTCTACCTCCAAAAATCTACCTCTTGGAACTTTTGACAGCATTTTTGCCACATGCTCTTTTGACATTTGTTCTAAGATTCTTGTTTTTGCTCCTGCAGGTGTTACTACATTAACAGCAATATTTTTATCAGCTAGCTCTTTGCCTAATGATTTAGTTAACCCAATTACACCTGCTTTAGCTGAGCTATAAGCACTAGCATTAGCATTCCCATCTTTTCCAGCGACAGATGCAACATTTACAATTCTACCATAATTATTTTCAATCATATACGGTACAACACATTTGCAGCAATTAAATGTACCCATTAAATTTATTTGAACAATTTTATTCCATTCGTCAACGTCATAATCCCACAACGAAGATGTTGAGCCAGTAATGCCCGCATTATTAATTAAGATATCGATTTTTGAGAATTTTATTATTTCATTAACTACTATTTGAACATTTTTAAAATTTGATACATCTACAACGTTATACAAAAGATTTGGATTGTTTAATTCTTTTGATGCTTTTGTTAACTGATTTTCATCAATATCCCAAATAATAACTTTAGCTCCTGATTTCAAAAATCTTTTAGCAATATCCAAACCAAAGCCTTGTGCACCACCAGTAATAACTGCTGTTTTGTTTTTTAAATCAAATTGATGCATCAATCTATTTACTAGCTAAGAGATAATAAGTCAAAGATGAGATAAAAGCACCAATAATCCATGAGTATGATTGTAAATTAATTAAATTTTCATTCCAAATTGTTGAAGCTGCAAAAATAAAACCTAAAAGTAAAGAATAGATAGCTTTAATATGCCAACCATTCGAATAAAAATATAAACTATTATTATCTAATAAATGAATATCTTTATTATCTAAAATACCTTTTTTAATTAGATAATAATCAACAACAATAACTCCAAATAAGGGTCCAAAAAATGAAACAAAAGTATCGATAAATGCTAGAATTCCTATTTGACTTAGTAAAGTTAACCAAAAAATACCAATAATAAAACCAATTACACCAATAACTAAAGCAACACTCTTTAAATTTAGTAAGGCTGGCAAAAGATTTATTAGTGAGTTTTGAGCAGGAATATAATTTGCGATTAAGTTTGTTGAAGCAGAGGAAAAAATAATAAAAAATAATACTATTGAAGTGATTTGAATGTTGCCAATCTTACCAATTATATCTGTGGGATTAGTTAAAATTCTTTCCATATTTTCTAAATTTTTGTTTAAAAAAATATCTGAACCAATAGCAATAAAGACAGCAAAAAAAGAAAAGATCAATAAGCTTATAATTAAGCTTAAGTTGCCTTTTTTTAATTCATTTTCATCTTTTACATACCTAGTGAAATCTCCATAATTTAATATTACAATCGAGAAGTACGCAAAAATAGCTCCCGCAACAGAAATTAATGGAACAATGTTGTTTTTATTAAGTAGATTTTTAACTGAAAAAATATCAGCAAAAGCAACGGAAACTATTTTTACGTCATAAAGTAATACAATTAAAAAAAATAATAACATACCTGAATAAACAGTTACTGCTGAAAATCTTATTATAACTCTATTGAATTTATGACTTTTGCTGAACAAAAAAACTTGCAGTAATATAGTTAAAGTGAAAGCTAACCAGTCAATAATATTTAGCCCTAAAAGAAAAACTAAAAAAATATCTTGATCAAGAAGAGTGCTATCAAATGAAAAAATGAATATTCTAATTAAGTAACTAATTAATTTAGATAAAAAATATGTTTGAACACCAAACATAAAAAGGCCAACTAATCCCCTCAAAAGACCAAAGTATCTTGCGCCACTAAATCCTAAAGAGCTTCTTAAAACTATTGGAAAAGGTAAGCCATATTTTTGTGATGGTTTTCCAATTAAATTAGCAAAAAAATAAACAAAAAATGAACCAATTAAAGTACCAAACAAAACAACAAAAAAGTTTAACTCATACACTAAATAAAGAGATCCTATTAAAGAGAATGCAATTACACTTTGAATATTTACACTCCAAAAACAAAACAGATCTTTCCAGTCCCATTTTTTGTCGTTAGGATTAATTGAGACTAATTCCCAGTTCATTGGATTATTTTTTGATTTATCATGATTCACTAAATTTATAATAAACTAATAAATTCTACTGTCCATATAGATAGGCTGGAAGCCATAAAGCAATTTGTGGAAATGCGATAATTAAAATCAATCCAATTACTTGGATAACCATAAATTGCATCATGCCATGGTAGATGTCTTTGAGATCCCATTCAGGAACAACACCTTTTAAAAAATAGGCAGATAAAGCTACAGGAGGTGAGAGCCACGCAGTCTGCAGATTCACAGCTACAAGAATTGCAAACCAGGTTAAGTTAAATCCTAAAGCCTCAACTAAAGGCAATATGATTGGAACAATAATCATTACAATTGGAACCCATTCTAAAGGCCATCCTAAAAGAAAAATCATAGCCATAATCATTGCAAGAATCAAGTATCTATTCATTTCTAAACCTAGCAAAAAATCAGTTAGAAGCATCGGCGTTCCTAATCTTGAAAATACAGCCCCAAAAAAGTTTGATGCAGCAACCAAAACCATTATTAATGCTGAAATTTCTAAAGTTTTAACTAAAGCTTCTTGTAATCGTCCAAAGGTTAACTTTCTATAAGCAAGCGCTAATAATAAAGAGCCCATTGCACCACAACCTGCTGCCTCTGTTGGGGTTGCAAAACCAAATAAAATACTTCCTAATGAAGCAAACACCAAAGCTGCAGGAGGAACTAAGCCAATAAAAAATTCCTTCCAAACAGCCACCATACTAGTTGCTCTTAACTCAACTGGAAGAACTGGACCTAAACTTGGATCAATCCAACATCTAATAGTTGTGTATGCTGCATAAAGTGTTGCTAATAATATTCCTGGAATAATAGCAGCAGCAAATAAATCTGTTACTGGAATTTCCATAATGGGTCCCATTACAACAAGCATAATACTTGGTGGAATTAAAATACCTAAGGTTCCTCCGGCTGTGATTGTCCCTGCAGCTAACCGAACATTATAGCCTGATTTATTCATAGATTTTGCAGCCATAATTCCTAGAATCGTTACTGATGCACCAACAATGCCTGTTGCTGCTGCAAAAATAACTGAAACAAATAGTACTGCATAATATAAAGAACCCCTTACTTTGGCTAACATCAATTGAAATGCTGAAAATAATCTTTCCATTAAACCGGCTTGCTCCATCATAATTCCCATAAAAACAAAGAGTGGGACAGCAGCAAGAGTTTGTTCGGTCATGACCATTGAAAACTGTAAAGTCATTAAATAAAATACCAACTTACCAAATCCAAGGTATCCAAAGAAAAAACCTAGAAATATTAAAGTAAATGATATTGGAAAACCAACAAATATAGAAAATAACATCACACCGATTAAAACAAAACCTAAAATTTCTGGAGGAAAAACTCCTACTAAACTATCAATGGAATCTAAAATGAATTTAAGTATTTTTGACATTATTCATCTTTTCCTGGCCACTTACCTTTTGTTGCGGCCCAATAACTTTTTAATAACTCTGAAATACCCTGAACAAGCAAAAATACTATTCCCAACCACAAACATGATTTTATTGGCCACATGTAAGGCATCCATGCTGTATCCATACCCCTCTCACCTCTCATGATAGATTCTTGTAAAAAAATTGTCGACATATATAAAAATACGGATAATCCAGGAAAATAGAACAATAGATACAACCAAAAATCTACTTTGCCTTGTGTTGTGGTTTTAAAATTTCTATATAAAAAATCTGCTCTAATATGAACACCTTTTGATAAAGCGTAACCTGCACCTAGCATAAATAATGCTCCATAAAAAAATCTACTCATATCGTATACCCACATTGTTGGAGCATTAAAAAGTTTTCTGGCTAAAACTTCATAAACCATTGCAAATATCAAGGGTATGATAATCCAACAAACCACGTTGCCGATACACTTGTTGGCGAAATCGATTTTTGTAATAGTTAATGCCATCCATTTAGGCATATCTTTAGGCATTGGACCTGAACCACCTCTTCTTTCAGCTATCATTTCATCTGAAATATCAAGATTCATAGACTTGATTTCTTCTTTTGGTTTTTGGGAGTTGTGGTTTCTTGGCATAAATAAATTTTCTAAAAAAAAACTAAAGCGGATGATTAAATCCGCTTCAGTTGTGATTATTTTTTATCTAAATAC
>Ga0114997_10000334_pt1 | contig 37844 bp, 38 predicted proteins | sample ArcticOcean_MG_C_2_FD_87045 | JGI IMG/M metagenome (GOLD analysis project Ga0114997, IMG submission 87045) | Marine microbial communities from western Arctic Ocean - ArcticOcean_MG_CB4_136 | ecosystem: Environmental > Aquatic > Marine > Oceanic | place: Arctic Ocean: Canada Basin | collected... | reverse complement strand
TTCAATCTCTAAAAGTTCAAAAGGGTGCAACAGAAATTTATGATCATTTAAAAACAATTAGTTCAAGATTTGGAAAACACTTTGATAATATAGTTTCTCTTAGAAAAAAATTAGAGGAAGCAATGATTGTTGTTGATAAGTTTGGAACAGATGCAAGGTCAATTAGTAGAAGCCTAGAAAACATTAAGGATCCTGAACAAGTTGATAAGGCTGTTCAAACAGAAAACGTAGAAAAATTTGTTGACCATTCAAAACAAGCAAAAAATTAATTTCTTTTTTCCTTCATTACCGCTTATAACAAACTATATGCAGTGGAATAATAAATTTATTTACCCAAAATCCATGAGATCAATGGTGAGTGGCTCAAGAATGTATGCTGTAAATAAAGAAAAACTTCCATCAGTAACTTCCATATTACAAGCAACACAAAGTGAAGAAAAAAAAGCATCTCTTGCAAACTGGAAAGCAAGGGTGGGAGCTACTGAAGCAAATAGAATTAAAAATGATGCTTCGAGCAGGGGTACATCAATGCATTCTCATTTAGAAAAATATTTATTAGGCCAATTAAATTTAGAGTTATTAGAGGAAGAAGCCAGTAAATCTAAAAAAATGGCAGATGAAATTATTGAACAAGGAATTAAAAATAAATTGTCAGAGATTTGGGGAACGGAGGCCACATTGTATTATCCTAGAAAGTATGCGGGAACTTGTGATGCAGTTGGGGTATATGAAGGACTAGAAACTATTATAGATTTTAAACAATCCAATAAACCAAAAAAAGATGAGTGGATTGAAGACTATTATCTTCAATTAGGGGCCTATTCATTAGCTCATAACGTTGTCTATAATTCAAAAATAACCCAAGGAATTGTTTTACTTTGCACTGTAGATAATTTATTCCAAGACTTTAGAATTCAAGGTGAAAAACTACAAGAGTACCAAAACAAGTTTTTAGAAAAAGTAGAACAATACTATAATCAACGGAATATGAACTAATATGAATTTAGTAATTTGGGATATAGAAAGTAGTAGTGCCAATACTTCATGGGGAAGTATTATTGAAGTTGGTGGTATTTTAGTTGATCCAAACTTCAAAGAGTTAGATAGATTTAATTTTAGATGTAGATTACCTGAAGGGGAAGTGCCACAAGCGATGGCATTGATTGTAAACAAGACTAGCGTTGATTTACTAACCAAAGGAAACTTAAGTCATTATCAAATGTTATCTCAGTTGGAAGCCATATTTAAAAAATGGAGCCCAGCAATATTCATGGGTTGGTCCAACATTGGTTTTGATGATGAGATGATAAGAAATGAGTTCTTTAGAGGAATTAGATACCCTTATATTACGAACGCAGCTCCAAATAAAAGACACGATGGGTTAAACATTGCAAGAGGTGCCCATGCAGTAGATGAAAGCGTTGTAAAAACTGAAATAAACGCAAAAGGTAATGCGGTAATGAAACTAGAATCATTAGCTAGAATGAACGGATTTGAATCAAGTGGGGCGCACTCAGCTTTATTTGATGCAGAATTAACAGTTAAGGTTTTAGGTTTAATTAAAAAAAATCAACCTCAAACTTGGGATACATTTTTAAGAACAGCAAACAAGAATGATACTGAGACAATATTTAAAACTGAAAAGATGTTTACATTAGCTGAATATCATTTTGGTAAAAATTATAGATTTGTAGTTGCGCCACTTCACCCAAAATACTGTATTCATCCAATTTATCAATGGGGTCAAGCATTTGATCTTAAAATTGATCCAATCCCATTAATTGATATGTCAATTTCTGAACTTAAAAATGCTATTAAAAAATTAAAGTTTCTTAGAACTATACGATCAAATAAGGCACCTATAATTTTAGATGCAAGTTATGGATTACAAGTTGAACCATATAGCAATCTTGATCCTGATCTAATTAAAGAGAGAGCAAAAATAGTAAATAGTAATGAAAAATTTTCTCAAAATGTTTTAATGGCTTTACGAGAAACCGCTGAAGAAAAAGCACAATTTGATTCACAAGTTGATTTACTTGCAGAAGAGACAATTTATAAAAAATTTACTCCTCAAAAAGACACAGCTTTATTTCCAAAATGGCACGCCGCTTCTTGGAAAGATAAATTAATATTATTAGATAAATTTGAGGATGAAAGAATGGTAAGTTTTGGTAAAAAAATAATTTATCAAGAATCACCAGAGACATTACCCGCAGATATGTTTAAGACTATTAAACGTGGAATAGCTGAAAGGATATTAAGTGATGAAAAAGAAAAATGGTGGACTTGCAAAGAGTTTTTCTTTGAGTGTGATAATCTGAGAGATAGATACACTAATGAAAAAGATGAGAAAAAGCTTAAGTTTTTAGATGAAATTAATGAGTTTGTTGAAGAAATACAAAAAAAATATGAACAAGTTTAATGTTCTGTGAATTAACTTAACTTATTTTATATATTGAATAATTATTTGAATCTAATATAAAAAATTCTATGGCTACAATAAAATCAACAGATGAAACATTTGAAACCTTACTTAAAGAGCATAAGATTTTGCTAAACGATTTCTGGGCACCTTGGTGCGCTCCGTGTACTCAAATAGCACCAACTCTTGAAGAAATTTCTGAAGAGATGAAGGAAGTTACTATTGCAAAACATAACATTGATGACGAGCCAAACTTACCTACAAAATATGGTGTGCGAGGAATACCTACAATGTTATTATTTAAGGATGGAGAATTAAAAGCAACTAAAGTTGGGGCCACAAGCAAATCAGATTTGGTTTCATGGCTTAAAGAAAATATTTAATTTAAATTTAAAATCTCTCCTGCGAGATATAAAGAACCAGTAATTAAGATTATATCATTCTCCTGAATTTTAATTGAAGAAATTGCCTCTTCTACTGAATTTTTATACTTAATATTATGAAAGTTAGTGATTTTTTTTTTAAGTTCAATTCCTTGGATTGCATTTGGCTGATTGGGTATATTAATTGTTGTTAAAGTTTCAATATCTTTAAAGTGGCTCATATATTCATTGTGGTCTTTGTTAGCCATCATTCCTAAAATAATATGTTTTTTACAGTTTAAAGTTTGAAGGTGTTGATTTAATGCAGAGGCTCCTAGTGGGTTGTGTGATCCATCTACATATAACTGATTATTCTTAACTAAATTTTTTAATTTACCTTCTTTAATTTCTTGCAGTCGTGCAATACTTTCAATTTTAATAATACCTTTTTTTATATGGTTATTACTTACCTTGTAATCAGTTAATTGTCTTACAGTTGCAATAGCTGTCGAAACATTTTCTAGTTGAAATTCACCAAGTAGATTTGGCCTAGGCAGTTTTATACCGCCAAATTCATCTTCAAAATAAAAAAAATCATTTTCTTTTAAAGCAAAACTATAATTTTTATTATAGAATAATTTTTTAGAGTGGTTGTCTTTTATAGTTTTTTGAATGTTATTGTTAACTTCATTTGAACTTTGTTTTGCAACAATAATTTTCGAGTTTAATAAAGTAGATGTTTTTTCAAATATAATCTTTTCAATTGTTTGTTCTCCTTTTGGAAGCCAATCTAGGTGATCAAGACCAATAGTTGTTATTATACTTGCAAGGTTTTTTTTTAAAATATTAGTTGCATCAAATCTAAAAAATAAGCCAGATTCGACCAAATTAATATTGTCAGGAAACTTTTTAGCATAATGGAAATAAGCAACAGTTAATATCTCAAAGAAGGTAATTTGTTTTCCATTATTAATTTCTTCTACTTCAATAAGAAGATTAACTAGCTCATCGTCAGTTAAAATTTTATTGTTGAATACAAATCTTTCATTAATTTTTTGAATATGAGGGCTTGTATAGATATTACATTTGTAATTTGCTTGCTTTAAAATTGCATAAAGAGTTTGGATTGTTGAAAATTTACCATTTGTTCCCACAACTGAAACACAATTAATTTGATCTTGTGGGTTGCCTAGTTTTTTACAAAGGTTTCTAGTTCGATCTAGACTTAGATCTATTTCTTTAGGATGCAGCCTTTGTAAGCGTTCGACTATTTTCTGAAGTTTCATTTTCTAATGAATTTATAGCAGAGTTTTTCTTTAACAATATTGATAATAGTATAGCAATTTTTTCTCTTAAATCTTTTCTTTCAACGATCAAATCAACAAAGCCTGTTTTTTCAACATATTCTGATCTCTGAAACCCACTTGGTAATTCCTCACGAACCGTTCCTTGAATCACGCGAGATCCTGCAAATGCTATGAGTGCTCCAGGCTCAGCTAAATGTATATCGCCAAGCATTGCGTAGGAAGCTGTAATTCCACCAGCGGTTGGGTCGGTTAAACAAACTATGTAAGGTAAATTATTTTTTTTTAGCTCGTTAATAGCCAAAGTGGTTCTGGTCATTTGAGAGAGTGAAATTAACGATTCCATCATTCTCATTCCACCGCCAGATGTAAATACTATAAAGGGACGACTATTTTCAATTGCATTTTGAACTCCATATAAAAATGCTTCCCCTTCAGCAGCACCTATTGAGCCACCAATAAAATCAAAGTCTGAAGCAATAGCTGTAATATTAACATTTTTGATATTACCACTTACTACCATCATACCACAATCCATATTAGTTTTTTTCCTAGCAGTTTTTAATCTATCTTTATATGATTTTGAGTCTGACCATTTTAAAGGGTCATCTTGTGGAATAGGTGTTTTTAAAATTTCATAACTACTCTTGCCAAAAAAAATATCAAATCTTTGTCTACAATTAAGTCTATGATGCTTGTTACAAGAAGGGCATACCCACAAGTTGTCTTCTAAATCTTTTTTTAAAATTGGACCTTTGCAACAAGAAGTCCAGTCACTATTTGCAATTTCTTCTTTGCTAGCACGTTTCTTAATAACCCTCTTTATCTTTTCACCAAATTTTATAGCTTTAGTTATCCAATTCATGATATTCTTTTTTTTAATCTTTTAACAATATTAGTTACATTTGTGACAGGATTTTGTCTTTTTTCAAGTGATTTTGAAATTTCTTTGCACAAAGCACTCCCAACCACCAATCCATCAGCTTTTTTTAAGGAAATAATATTTTTTTCCGTGATACCAAAACCAATCACAAAATTTTTATTTTTATTTAAATTCTTAATTTTATTATATCTTTCAAGAATCTTTTTAGGAGAGACTTTTAATTTTCCACCAGTTGTTGAAAGCATACTTATGTAGTAAATCATGTCATGTGAATCTCTTATAATTTTTTTTATTCTATCTTCGGAAGTGGTAGGTGATATTAGTTGAATAAAGCTAATATTTTTTTTTTTACACTTTTTTGAAAAAATTTTATTTTCAGGGTAAGGTAAATCCACAACAATTAAACCATCAACACCAACTTTTTTGCAAATATTGATAAAGTCATCATCACCATATTGAAAAATAATATTATAGTAACCCATTAAAATTATGGGTTTAGATTTGTTTGTTTTTTTAAAATTTTTAACTATTGAAAAAACGTCTTTGATTTTAATACCATTTTTTAAAGCCCTGTATGCGCTAGATTGAATTTGCCCACCATCTGCTATGGGGGTTGAATGAGCAAAACCTAATTCACAAATATCTGAATAATTTGCAATGGATTTTAATATTTCTAATGATTTTTTTTTAGTATTATCTCCAGCAACCGTATACGTAAGCAAAGCAGGTCTTTTTTCATATTTGGTTTTTTTAAATACTGAGTTAATTAAAGACATTTTATTTAGTCTTTCCTAATCTTGCTTTTAAAATATCTCTATCTTTTTTTGCATCACCACATGAATTTACAATAATGATATTATTTTTACTTAAATTTGGTGCAATTTTGATTGCCTCAGCAAAAGCATGGCTTGGTTCTAAGCTTGGGTTTATTTTTTCAAGCTTTGTTACAATTTGATAGGCTCTTAATGCAGCTTCATCTGTTGCAGATGTATATCTTGCCCTCTTTGTATCCTTTAAGAAGCAGTGCATGGGACTTACAGATGGGTAGTCAAGTCCGGCTGAGATTGACTCGGTTTCATTTATTTGTCCTTCAGAATTTTGACAAACATATGCAGCAGCTCCATGTAAAATCCCAAGTTTAGCACCATTTGTTAAAGGTGCAGCATGAAGTTTGGAATTTGTCGGCCCACCAGCCTCAACTCCAATTAATTCAATTTGTTTTTTATCATAATCAATAAATTCACTCCAAAAGCCATAAGCTGAACTTCCGCCGCCTACACAGTTAATTAATTTTATTTTTTTTGGTATTTTTTTAAACTCAGATAAAATTTGCAGCTTTAGTTCTCTTGAAATTTGAGCTGTGCTCCAACCACAGATTTTAACAAATATATTGGGTCCTACAGTTGATCCAACACACATATGGGCAATATCACAGTTTGAAACCCAATATCTCATACACTCACTTACAGCATCAACTAGAGTTTGACTCCCTGAATATACTGGAACAATTTCAGCACCATTTTTTTTAATTGCATCAACATTAGGTTTTTGTCTTTTGATATCTTTTGCACCCATAAATATTTTACATCTAAGGCCAAATTTTTTAGCAGCCATACTTAACATTTTACCTGCATAGCCAGCACCAGTATCTCCTACAATAAATTTTTTACCTGCTTTTTTTGCAATAAGACAATGAACAGTAGCATTATAGATTTTGTGGGCACCACCGTTAGCCTCAGAGACCATTTTGGCATATATTTGCGCGCCACCCAAGTGATCAGATAGGTTTTGAAGTTTTATAAATGAAGTAGGTGAGCCTATATAATCTTTAAAAAAATAATTTCTTTGTTTCAAAAACTTTTTATCCATTCTAAGTTTTTCAAAAAGAATTGTTAAGTCCTCAATAGGTTTTTTTAAAGTCTCAGGGATAAAATTTCCGCCAAATTTTCCACCCCAAAATCCATTTTTGTCATGTTGATCAATTAGGGGAATTTTTTTTTTAAGTCTCATTGCTAATTTTTTTAATTTTTTTTAAAAAGATATCTATTTTTTTGATATCTTTTAATCCAGATGTTTCTAGACCTCCAGAAATATCTATAATGTCTGCTATTTTGTAGTAATTTTCAAGGTTATCTTTTATTTGAATATTTCCTGCTAACATTATTTCTTTATTTGTCTCTATATTTTTTATTAATTGATGATTGAATGATAAACTTTTTTCATACCCCGTGCTGTCAAACAAAAAAATATCCACAATATTTTTATATTTTTTATACTTTAGGGTATCACTTTGGTCTTTTATGGTAATTGCAATGATAATTTTTTTATTATATTTTTCTTTTATAAATAAAATCTCATCTTTTGTACAATCATAGACCTGGTAATAGTCAAATGGTAGGTTTTTTATTTTTTCCAATATATCTACATTAGGCTTTACCAAAACAGCAACGTATTGAGAATTTTTTTTATGAACTTTTAAAAGTTTCTTTAGTTTTTCATATTTAACAAATCGTTTTGATTTTGGATAGTTGACTATAAACCCTATATATTGAGGGGGATTAGAGTGCTTAGTTAGATATTCTAAAGTTTTAGAATCTGAAATTCCACAAATTTTTATTTTCATCTACTCAATGGATGATATTATATTTCTTATATTTTGCTTTGGATCACCCTTGGTAATGGGTCGACCAATTATTAAGCAATCGCTACCCGCTTTCATAGCTTCGTTTGGACTCATGGTTCTTTTTTGATCATCTTTTGCATCTCCCATTCTAATTCCTGGTGTAAAACATTTAAGATTTGGTGCAATTTCTTTAATCATTTTTATCTCTAAAGGACTACAAATAACGCCATACAAATTAGCATTCATTGCAATTTTGATTAAATTTTTAACTTGGTCTTCAACTTTATTATTAAACCCTAGGTCCTCTAGATCTTCATCGTTAAAACTTGTTAAAACAGATACACCTAATAAATGTAAATTAATTTTTTGCGCAGCATCATTTGCTTTCTTAAGGGCATCCAGACCGTTAAGTAAATGAACGGTTGCATAAGTTATATTCAGTTCTTTGAGTGATTTTACAGATTCAACCAATGTATTTTTGATATCAAAAAACTTACCATCATAAAAAATAGGTTTATTAAATCTTGAAAGTTCTCTTATTTCTTCAGGACTTCTTTGAGTTATGTACTGTAATCCAATTTTAATTCCTGAAATATCTTTATGAATTAAATTTAATAAATCTAATATTTCTTTTTGGTTAGACACATCACATGCTACAAAAATATTTTTATTCGTCATTATTTATTTTTTTAAATAGTTCTTTTGCTATTTTAAAGTGAATTGTTTTTTTTTGTGGTGTATTTACTTTTTCAAAAGTTTTAGGGTTGCGACTAATTCGTGCTTTTTGAATATTGGTTGAAAAAACACCAAAACCTCTTAACTCAACACGATCTCCCCTTCTAAGGGCTTGCTTCATTTCACCTAAAATAATATTTATGAACTTTTCTAGATCTTTTTTTAAAAAATTTGGGTAGTTATCAGATAGTTGTTTTAGAAGCTTTGATTTTACAATAGCCAATGTTTTTTAATTTTCTTTTTTTTCTTTTTCTTTTTTACCTAGGTCGTCAGACAGTGATGAAAAAGGAAGATTTTTTCCTGATAAAGGAGATGAAAATTTATTTATAGCATCCTTATTCATTATTTCCTCTAAAAGTTTAATACTTAACGAAACTTTTCTTTTTTCAAAATCTAAATCAAGCAAAGCACAATCCACTTTTTCACCACCAGTCCATCTAGCCGGTCTTGCATCAGCATTATTAATTGCTATTTGAGATTTTTTAATTGTAAATTCCATTTCACATTCCATGGGCTGAACAATTAAACCCTTAGCATCTGAAGATATGACCTTGACTGTGATTGTATCATTCACTTTTTTATCCTTAAAGAAATCAAAAGGATCCTTTAAAGTAGCTTTATGACTTACACGTATTTTATTTAAATCTGCCTGTATTTCTAAAACTTTAACTTGGATTTTTTGACCTTGCTTATATTTTTGAATCTCTTGATCATTTTTTTCCTTAAAAGAAAGATCATTTTGATGAAGAAAACAATCTATCTCATCTAAATTATCAATAGTAACAAATAGGGCATACTCATTTGAAGCTTTAACTGTAGCTTCACAAATTGTACCAACAGGAAATTTTTTCTCGAAGGTTATAAAGGGATTTTCTTGTAATGCCTTTATGCTTCCGGCAATTTGTTTTTTTTCTTTATCTATATTTATTAATTTAACCGAAACTTCTTCTCCTATTGAAAAAGCTTTTTTTGGAATAATATTTTTTTTTACATTAGAAATTTCACTACTATGAATTAAGATTGTTAATCCTTTTTCTAATTCTGCAAAAAATCCAAAATCAAGAATTTTAACAATTTTTACTTTATAACTATCATTTATGTTGTAGTTATCAATTTCCAAGAATGGATCTGGAGAAAGCTGTCTTATTGATGTTGAGATTTGTAACTTTTCGTTATCTATAGCAATGACAACTAGTTCTTTTACATCACCCACATTAAGAACTTCTTCAGGGTGAGAAATTCTTTGATACGATATTTCCATTAAATGAACCAAGGTGTCTATTGCACCATCACCGATAGAAAAAAATGCACCGAAGCTTGTAAAACCCTTGCAAGTACCAGTAACTTTTTGACCCACTTTAAAAGAAGAAATTAGTTTAGCTTTGTCTTCTTTTTTATAAGAAGAAATAATTTGTCTTCTAGATACACATGCGTTGCCACGAATTTTATCAAGTTTAATTAAAGCAAATTTTTGTGGTTCATTCATTAAGTGGCTAATGTCTTTTAAGGGTTTGTCACTTATTTGTGAGCCAGGTAAAAACATTAGAGAACCTGTTTCTATGTGCTCGACTATACATCCACCTTTGCAACGAGAAGTGATTTTTCCCATAATTGGTTCGTTTTTTTCATAAGCATCTACTAATTTTGTCCATCCTTCAATCTTTTGAGCTTTGCTAGCTGATACTAAAACATCTCCATTTTTATCTTCTATTCTTTCTAGTAGTACCGCTATCTTTTCCCCAACTTTAATTTTTTCAGCCAAGCCCATACTTTTTAATTCATTTATATCTAACACTGGTTCACTTTTTAGCCCCTCTATAAATAAAAATACAAACTTATCTGTAATTTTATTTATTTTACCTTCAATTATTTTTCCTTCTTCAATTTTTGTTTTTGAGAGTTGACTGTTTAATAATTGTTCAAATTCTTTTGAGGCAGGACTTGTAAGTTCTTTATAAATTTGCATTAAATATTAATTTTTTTATCCATAATTTGTTTTATTTTTAAAAAGCATGCTCTTTTAGTTAACTTTGTAGTATTAATCAAGATTGAATCTTCTGTTTTCTTAAGGGGAGATATTTTTCGATTATAATCACTTTTATCACGTTTTTTGATGCTTTTTAGAACCTCATTAAAGGTTATTTTCTTATTTATTACTCTCAGCTCTTTAAATCGGCGTGTAGCTCTCACTTTTACGTTTGCATTAATAAAAAACTTAAAATTTGCGTCAGGCATAATCTTATATGTAATATCTCTCCCATCTAAACACGACCCTGCAAATTTTTTAGGTGGGTTATAAGCACAATTTATCTGGAAGTTATGTACTAATTTCCTGATTTTTTTATCTTTTGAAATTATTGAAGCCTCTGTTCCAATTTCACTAGGCAAAAGTTTTTTATTATTAAGTTCTTTTATTTTCAAACTTTTAATTTTTTTTTTTATATACGAATAATTAAATTTATTTGGATATTGTAATTTTAAAAACGCTAGTACACGATATATTTTTCCAGTGTCTAAATAAAACAAATTATAATGTTTGGAGATTAATTTAGCTTGAGTTCCAGCCCCAGCTCCAGCTGGTGAGTCTATAGCAACACTTATTCTATTTTTATATTTTTTTTTTTGCATATATTTATTTATTTAATTTTTTTATTATTTTTAAAAAAGATGGAAAAGATGTTTTAATAGAATCTGGGTCATATATTTTCCAATTACCACCACAAGTCAATCCAGCAATAGTACACATCATAAAAATTCTATGATCTTTTAAGTAATTTTTTATTACAATTGTTTTTGTTAAATTCAGTTTTGGTACCCCATATATCTTTATAGAATTTTTTGTAAGTTGAGTCTTAATACCCATCATATTTAGTATTTTAGATCCCCATTCAAGTCGAGGGCTCTCTTTCTGATTAAGTTCAGATAAATTTTTAAAATATGAAACACCTTTTGATCTAGCAGCCGCCAGAAAAATAATTAAAAATTCATCAATAGCGCTACTATTCAAATATGCAGGACAATTAATAGCCTTTAAATTTTGTGAACTTTTTACAAAAATATCTGCAACTAGCTCACCCTTGTAGTTTTTTTTATTTTTAATTAATATTTCGACACCCATTTTTTTTAAAATTTTTATAACCCCAGTTCTTGAGGGATTTATATTTACATTTTTAATTAATAGTTTTGAATTATTAGATAAAGCTGTGAGAATTATAAAAAATGAACTTGAGCTAATATCAGCAGGTATGTTGTAATTTAGTGGTTGAATTTTTTTTCCTCCTTTAACCTTAATAAAATCGAATGACTTTGTTTTCTTAATTTTGATTGGTATATTTAAATTTTTAAAAAAGATTTCAGTGTGGTTTCTAGATTTTTTAGCTTTAATTGATGTAACTCCCTCAGTATTAAGGGCAGCCAACATAACACTACTCTTGCACTGCGCAGATCCCTTAGATTCAAAATAACTTATAGGCATAGCAGACTTTGACCCAAGAATTGACAGTGGTAGTTTACCTTTTTTATCTGAAATAAATTTAGCACCAAATTTTTTTAATGGATTTGTTACTCTTGAAAAATCTCTTTTTGATAAACTTTTATCACCAATAAGACGAATTTTTTTTTTTGAATGAACTAATAATCCCAATATTAGTCTGCCTAAAGTTCCTGAATTACCAGCATTTAATGTTAAATTATTTTTATAAGTATAGCCATTGAGACCCTTACCAAAAATTTCACAATAATTTTCTTTTAAAATTACTTTTATATTTAATTTCTTGATGCATTTTAAAGTATTTAATACATCTTCTGATTTTAAAATTTTATAAGCCCTTGATTTGCCATTTGCTTGAGAAGCAAGCAAAGCCCATCTTATTGATAAACTTTTGTCACCATCTATTGCTATTTTTTTATTAAAAGGTTTAATTTTTTTATTTATTACAAAGGGACTTTTCATATTAACTTAATTTGATTTTAATTAAATTTAAAAGAGTCTCCAAAATAGGCAGATTTTGCAGCATGGTTATTAATTAATTCAGATGGAGTTCCACTTGCTACTACCTTACAATTTGAAAGCACAACGGCTACATCAACACAGCTTAGTAAATCTCTAGCTTGGTGATCACATATACAAATTGTGATATTGTTTTCAGATTGCAGATTGACAATAATTTGTTGTAGCATTTTAATTGTCATAACATCTAGAGCAGCAAAACATTCGTCCAATAATAGAATCTTTGGATCTCCAAGCAGCGCCAATGCAATCACTAATTTTTTTTTTTGACCACCTGATAAATAATTTGCCTTAATATCCTTAACCGAATCTAATTCAAATTTTGCTATTAAAGATTCAATTTTCTCAATTCTAATTTTTTTATCTTTAACTAAAATTTCTCCGATTGCATTTAAATTTTCTAAAAGAGATAAATCATGAAAAAACCCACCATGCTGAGGTACATACCCAATTTTAAATTTTGTAGTTCTTAAGTATATAGGATAATCATTCGCAATAGTTGAATCAATTATTATAGATCCATAATCTGGCATAATTAAACCAGTAATTAAATTAAATATAGTTGATTTACCCACTCCATTAGGACCAAGCATGCCAAGAATTTGACCCCTATTAATGGAAAAACTTATATTATCTAAAATTTTTCGTTTTCCAAATGAAAGAGATAATTTATTTAATTGAATTATTGGTTTTTGCTTCTTAAAAGATTTAATCCGAAATTTTTTTATTATAGCCATTAATTAATACTTACAACTTTTACTTTATCTGAACTTTTGTCCATAAAAATTTTAGAATTTTTTGTAATTAGGTCTATTTCAATTTTATCAGCTATTAATTTAGTATTCAAGTTATTATAAACAACATCGTTAGTAATAGTAACTAAATTTTTTTCAAATAATAAATCCAGGTTATTTGAAGTAATATTGTGCTCCTCATACCTCATCAAGACATTATCATAAAAATTGGTATGATAGTTAACACTATTGTATACCGCATTATCTGAAGAAATTATTATTGGATTTAAACTATTCGAATTTATAGTTGCTACAACATTTTTCATGAAAATTACACCTGGCTCATCTTCTTTGAACTCCCCATATTTAGAAGTAATAACATAATTATTTCCTTCTGAATCTGAAGATACATACTTAATATTATGCATTAAATTTGAATCTTTTTTATTAACTCTTATTTCATCATTATGAATTTTAATTTCACCTACTTTTTTATCGCTAGAAAAATAACTTTTAAAAAAAATTATTGAAATTATTAAAATAATTAACAAAAGAAATAATTGCAGTAATATTTTTTTTTGCATTTAGTTAATATTATTTTCAAGCACATTGTGAATATGAATGACACCTATCGTTTTAGATTTTTTATTTTTTTCATAAACGCACAAGCTAGTAATTCTTTTAGAATTCATAATTGAAAGTGCTTTAATCGCAAGTGTTTCTTTATCAATTTTTATGGGGTTTTTTGTCATCACTTTTTTTACTTTGAGACTATGTAAATTGTAATTTTTTTGACTTATTCTTCTTACTTGTCCGTCTGTAATTATTCCAGTAGTGGTTCCTTTATCATTTTTTGCTATTAATATTCCTAATTTTTTTTGAGTGATAATTTTTAATGCAAGTCGCATTGTAGAGTTTTCATTTATAAAAGGAATTTTGTCTTTAATAAGCATTAAATCTTCAACAGTTTTTAATTTTGTACCAAGGCTTCCCGAAGGATGAAATTTTTTAAAATCTTTTTTACTAATATTTTTTTTATTTAAGGTTGCAACTGCCAAAGCGTCTCCAATGCTTAATTGAGCAATAGTACTCGATGTAGGTACAATATTAAGGCCTGCTTCAACAACTTCAGGAATATATAGCTTTATATCAGAGGCTTTATATAAAATAGAATTTTTTTTGGACATAATTCCAATTAAAGTAATTCTATTTCTATTTGCATATTTAATTATATTTTTTAGCTCTTCAGAAGAACCTGAATAGCTTAATAAAATTAAAATATCTTTTTTTGATATACTTCCCAGATCACCATGAGAACAATCATTTGCTGAAAGTGAAAATGAAGGGGTTCCAACAGAAGAAAGTGTTGCTGAAATTTTGGCAGCTATCAGTCCACTTTTTCCGACTCCACATAAAATTACTTTTGATTGACATTTAACGATTGCATCCACGGCATCATTAAAAGAACCACTGATAGAATTTTTTAATTTTTTTAAAGCATTTATCTCTAGATCGATGACATTTTTTGCAATTTTTTTATAATCTTTTTTATTCATTTAGTGAGACCAAATATCATCTTTAAATAAAGCTAAATCAAGATCGACTCTAGTTTTTAAGAATTTCAAACAATTATGATATAAGTCAATTCTTTTTTCTCTAACAAGTATTTTATCAAGTTCATTATGAATTTTATGCAAATAGACAACATCGTTTGCACAATATTTTAATTGTGCCTGTGTCAACTCTCCGCCAAAATCAGAGCTTTGGAACTGTTTGCTTATATCTATGTTAATAAATTCTTTTATTAGTGTCTTTAAAGAGTGACTATCAGAATAAGATCTTGCAAGTTTTGATGCAATTTTTGTATCTAAAATATTTTTAGTTTCAGTTTTTAAATAATATTTTATGTGAGCAACATCAGCCCTGCCATAATGAAATATTTTTGTAATTTTTTCATCTGAAAGAACTTTATTCAAGTTAGGGGCTTTATAATTTAATCTGTCTAACTGAATTATGTGGGCATCTGAGTTTCCCGTTGAGATTTGAATAAGACACAACGGATCTCTTTTTACATTTAATCCCATAAATTCACCATCAACAGCTATAATATTGCCTAAATCTAAATCTTCTGGTAGGTCATTCTTGTGAAGTTTAATATCAATATTCATTTCTAATCATATATATATGAAAGCAAAAAATTGTCTAATTTTTGGTGGTAGTGGGCAAATAGGACGTCATTTAATAAGAAAGTTAACAAAAAATAATTATAAGGTTACTGTAGTTACAAGAAATATTCATCAAAAAGGATATGCAATCAAAACACAAGCCAATGCAGGCTATATAGATATTGTTGAAGCAAACATATTTGATGAAGAAAAAATAAGAAAACTTTTTAGCAAAACTGAAATTTGTATTAACTTAATAGGAATTTTATATGAAAAAGGAAAGAGTAGTACTTTTAAAAACATTCACTCTATTTTTCCATCTTTATTAGCTAAGCTTTGCAAAGAATATAAGGTTAAACAATTTATTCATTTGTCAGCCTTAGGAATTGATCAAGCAGTAGATTCAAATTATGCAAAAAGTAAGTTAGAAGGTGAGGCAAAAATTCAAAAGTACTTTCCTTTAGCTACAATATTGAGACCATCAGTCGTTTATTCCGTAGATGATAGTTTTACAACTAACTTTATGACTTTACTAAATAGGCTCCCTATTTTTCCATTATATTATAATGGAGCAACAAAGTTTATGCCAATGCACTGTACTGATTTAACAAATGTTATTCATCACATTATCTCAAACAATATTTATTCAAAAATAATTGAGTGCGTTGGATCAGAAACAATTTCATTAAAAGATATTCTGAATAAATTATTAAAACTTATAAATAAAAAAAGATTTTTATTTCCACTACCATTATTTTTAGCCAAAATGTCTGCAAGTTTTTTTCAATTATTTCCAAAACCTTTGTTAACATTGGATCAACTAAAGATTCTTAATTACGATAATGTTGCTTCTGGCAAATATCAAACAAACTTTGATATAGGTGTGCCCAGTCAGTGTACTTTTGAAAAAGAGGTAGAAAAATATTGTTTCATGTGGAGAGAAGGCGGACAATTCTCTACAAAAAAATACAATCAGATAAAATAAATTTTAAATATAAATTTACCACTACAATAGAATGGTTATTGTTTAAAATAATATTTATAATTTTTTAGTTAAAGGTTTGTTATTAGAACAATATCAAGTTCTTAAAAAGTTAAGCAGATTTAATTTTCTTTTCTATGTACTGTGGAACTTCTTCATCTTTATCTATTGGCTCTTCTTTTTTATGTTTTTGTTGGTAGGCATATAACAAATGTAGCTTACAATAACTAAAATCTTTTAGGGATAATCTTCCACAAAAATAAAAATTTTTATCTGTAGGATGGTTTGACGGCCATTTACAAATATCATCTGTTAATTCTTCTAACTGTTTAGGATTTTCTGGCTCGAAGTCTTTTTCAATTATTAATGATTGAAATTTACTTTTTCTTCCACGTTTTTGTTTTTGAGAATTGTCATCTTTTAAATCTTCAAATTTTTCATTTGAGGGTTTATTTCTTGTTTTTATTTTATAGGATAAATTAAGCCTATGAGCTTTCCCAATAACTGCATTTCTACTAATTCCACCAATTATTTGAGCTACTTGACTGGCAGTATTTCCCTTACCCCAAAGTTCTTTTAATTTATTTACTTTTTCTTCAGTCCAGCTCATTTTACTATATTTTGTATGTTAATTAATTTTATAACTATATATAGATACACATAAGTCAAAAAAAAAAACAAGTTAAATGTTTGTTTTTTACACATGTATAAAAAAAAAGTTATGTATTGTTACCTATGGTTGAATTAAATAAAAAATATCAGATTGGAGTCAGAAGATTTGGTTTAATTAACTGGATTGGTTTTAAAAGCCTTTGGTTAAAAGAGTGCAATAGATTTATGGCTGTTTGGCAACAAACTCTTCTATCTCCACTTGTATCTAGCTTATTATTCTTATTTGTTTTAACTTTGGCTCTAGGAAGTAATAGAGGCGACGTTCTTGGGCATTCTTTTATAAATTTTTTAGCTCCAGGGCTGATTGCAATGAGTATATTGACACAATCTTTTAGTCACTCCGTTTCTTCTTTAATGATTGGAAAAATCCAAGGAAATATTGTTGATATGCTTTATGCTCCATTATCAGCTTTTGAAGTTTCCTTTGCCATAATATTTGCCGCAATTACTAGAAGTTTATTAATTGCAATAATTTCAATTATCGTTTTTTCATTTATTGTGGATATTCAAATTTATAATTTTTTTTATATTTTTATTTTTTCATTTTTAAGCTCTTTTATTTTAGGAAGCTTAGGTTTTATTACAGGACTTTGGGCAGAAAAATTTGATCATACAGCCACCGTAACAAACTTTATTATTACACCATTGAGTTTTTTGTCTGGTGTATTTTATTCTGTAGATAAATTGCCTGAGTTTTTTCAAACAATAAGTCATATTAATCCATTTTTTTATATGATAGATGGGTTTAGATATGGGTTTCTGGGTGCTTCAGATGGTTCTATAAATCTTGGAATATTGTACTTAATAACGTTAAGCTTTATTATTTGGTTTATAGCTTATTATCTTTTTAAGAAAGGCTATAAGATAAAATCATAGACCATGAGTGCTTTAGCTAAAAATTACAATAGAAGAAAAATTGCTTTCAAAAAAGGAAAGGGTAGTTTTCTTTTTTCAACAAATGGAAAAAAATATTTAGATTTTGTTCAGGGAATTGCTGTCAATTCCCTTGGCCATGCAAACCCAAATTTAATCAAAGAATTAAATAAACAAGCCAAGAAAGTTTGGCATGTATCAAATGCTTTTCAAATACCTGAGGGCGAAAAGTTGGCTAAAAGATTAACACAAAAAACATTTGCAGATTATGTAATATTTCAAAATAGCGGTGCAGAAGCAACTGAAGCTGCAATAAAAATAGCAAGAAGATATTTTTATTCAATTGGGCAATCAAAAAAAAATAGAATCCTTTGTATAAAAAATTCTTTTCATGGAAGAACTTTGGCAACTATTTATGCAAGTGGATCAAAAAAAATGACAGAAGGGTTTGGTCCAAAAGTGGAGGGTTTTGATCATTTTAATTTTGGTGACCATAAGTCGTTAAATAAAGCAATAACAAAAAGAACAGCTGCAATCATGGTTGAAACTATTATGGGTGAAGGGGGAATAAAAGTTATTCCCAATTGGTGTTTAAGAGATTTAAGAAAAATTTGTAACCAAAAAAAAATTTTATTAATATTAGATGAAGTTCAATGTGGAATAGGAAGATCTGGAAAATTTTTTGCATTTGAATATGCAAAAGTAAAACCAGACATTGTTCCAATTGCAAAGGGTATAGGTGGTGGATTTCCAATTGGAGCTGTTTTAATGAATAAAAAAGTTGCATCTGGGATGGTTCCAGGAACTCATGGATCTACATTTGGGGGCAATCCTTTAGCAATGTCAGTTGGAAATGCAGTTTTAGATCAAATATTTAAAAAAGGCTTTTTAAAAAATGTTCAAAATATTTCAAAATATTTTCATTCTGAGTTAAATAAAGTTAAAAATGAATACCCAAAGTTGATTAAACAAGTAAGAGGAGTTGGTCTTTTAATAGGGTTACAGTTATTTAATGACCAAACTAAATTTATTCAAAAATTAATGGATAATAAGCTATTAACAATCAGAGCAGCAGAAAATACAATAAGAATATTACCACCTCTAACAGTTAAAAAACAAGAAATAGACCTCGCTATTAGAATTATAAAAAAAGTTTGTACTCAGTATAAATAAAAATGAAACATTTTACTAATCTTAAAGATATATCTGCTCAAGATCTTAGAAAAATAATTTTAGATGCAAAAAAAAGAAAAAAAAAAAGAAAATTTCTTAATACACTTGATATAGATAGGGATAGGCCATTAAAAGGAAAGCTTCTTATCCAAATGTTTGAAAAGTCAAGCTTAAGAACAAGATTAAGTTTTTACCTTGCCATAAAGCAACTTGGGGGCGGTTCCTTAACTTTGAGAGCAGATGAATTACACTTAGCAAAAGGTGGAGAAAGCTTAGCAGATACAGCAAAAGTTTTATCAACCTATGGTAATGGCTTTATGTTAAGAACGGATAATGATAACAAACTGGAAGAATTTAAAAAATATTTAAGTATTCCAATTATTAATGGTTTAAGCCCATCATCTCATCCAACACAAGTTTTATCTGATATTTTTACAGTAGAAGAAATAAAAAAAAAACATATTTCAAAAATGAATATTTGCTGGATAGGAGATTCTAATAACGTTCTTAATAGTTTAATAGAAGCCTCAGTTAAATTTTCATTTAATTTAAATATAGGATGTCCAAAAAATTACGAACCTAAAAAACTTATAATGGATTGGGTTAAAAAAAATAAGAGAAAAATAAATATATTTAATGATGCAAAAAAGGCAGCATTTGATGCTGATGTTATTTTTTCTGATAAAGTTATATCACTAAATGATAAAGTTAATAAAGCTAAAAAAATCAAAGATTTTAAAAACTTTAAAATCAATTCAAAATTATTAAGTGTTGCCAAAAAAGATGCAATTTTTCTTCATTGTTTGCCAAGAGGATTTGAAGTTTCAGATGATGTTTTTTTTGGAAAACAATCAAAAGTATGGCAGCAAGCTCTCAACAGAGTTTATGTTCAAAAAAGTATTTTATTGTATTGTTTTAATAAACTAAGGTAATTGCAAGGGGTTATCACCACTTTGATTTAAATACATTATCACTGAAGATCTATCTTTTTCTTTTCTTAAACCGGCATAAGACATTTTAGTTCCCTTTATGTAGGTAGCTGGTTTGGTTAAAAAACCATTTAGTTCTTCGAATGTCCATGACTTACCGTAAGAAACTAAACTTTTAGAATATTTATAATCTGAAACACCACCCACTGCTCTCCCTACAACATTGTATAACGCTGGACCAATTTTGTTTCCTCCATCTTTAATTATTGAATGACATGCTGCACATTTTTTGAAAACTTTTTTACCATGGGTAAGTTCAGCAGTTGACATAAATGATGCAACATCAAATTTTTCTACAGTTTCATTTATTTCTGAAGAACCAGTAGTTAATTTTGCTTCTACCTCAACTTTATACCCAGGTTTAGTAGGTTTCTTTACGTAAAATACACTATCTGAAATTTTATTTAGTCCAATTACAAGGAGAGCAACCATTAAAATTGCAGCTATAATTTTATTTAGTTCAAACGAATTCATTTAATTATTATTAATTAGGACGTATAACATGATAATTTAAAAAATACTTAATTTAAAATATTTTTTGCGTCGGTTAGACGCATAAATTTAGTAAGCTAAAGAATGCCCAAAACATTAATTTTAATCCCGTCTAGAATGTCAGCAACAAGACTTCCAGGTAAACCGCTATTAAAAATTGATAATTTATCAATTATTTCACACGTTGTTAGTAAAGCCAAAAAAGCTGAAATTGGTAGAGTTGTTGTTTGTACGGAAGATAAATTAATTTTAGAGGATGTAATAAATAATGGTGGAGAGGCAATTTTAACTGGCAGTTATCACAAGTCAGGAACAGATAGGATATGGGAAGGTTACAAAAAACTAGCTATTAAAGACATTGACTATATTTTAAATCTACAAGGAGACGAGCCCGCAATAAATGAAAAAGATATTATAAACTTAAATAATATGATGATACAAACTAAATCAAATATTGGAACTTTGGGAGCAACAATTAAAAATCAAAAATTGTTTTCTAATGAGAATATTGTTAAAGTAGTAACAAAAAAAAAATTAAATTATAAAAATTCTTCTCTAGCAATATCATTTAAAAGAAATCATATTTTTAAAAAGGAAGAAAATATTTATCATCATATTGGAATATATGCCTATGAAGTTAATACTTTAAAAAAATTTATAGATTTAAATCAAAGCAAAAATGAAATTAAATATAGACTAGAACAGCTCAGAGCTTTGGATAATAATTTACATATCAATGTAACTTTGGCAAAATCTTCACCAATTGGCATCGATACAAAAGAAGATTATGTAGCCTTAAAAAAAATTATGGAATATAAATCATAAAATGAAAATACTATATCAAGGCTCCCCAGGCGCATATTCACATTTGGCAGCATTAGAGGTTTATCCAGATGCTGAAATTATACCATGTAAAACTTTCGATGAATGTTTTTCCAGGGCACAAAAAAATGAAAAATTAAAAATTATCATACCAGAATCAAATAAGACCACTGGAAATATTGGAATTGAATATCTAATCTTCAAGTATCGTCTAAATATTTATGCAGAGCATTTTCATAAAGTTGAGCATAATTTATTAGGTATATCAGGTGCCAAAATAACAGATATAAAAAATGTATTATCACACGCACAGGGTCTCTCACAGTGTTCAAATTATATAAAAAAAAATGATCTTATAGAGAATGTAAGAGCTGATACGGCTGGATCAGCAAAATTTATTTCAAAAAATCAAAAAATATCGGAGGCAGCTATTGCCTCAAAATTAAGTGCCAAAATTTATAAATTAGACATTATCGCTTCCAATATTGAAAATGAAAAAGTAAATACGACTAGATTTTTAATTATGGGTAAAACTATACTTCAACCAGAATTAGAAAAAAAAAAATATATTACTTCTTTTTTATTTAAATTAAAAAGTAAACCAGCAGCATTGTACCAATCACTTGGAGGTTTTGCTATTAATGGAGTTAATCTAACTAAATTACAAAGTTACCCTGAAAAAAATTCATTTACTTCTTATTTTTTTCTATGTGATTTAGATGGACATATTGAGGAAGAAAAAGTTCAAAAATCTCTTGAAGAATTAGGATTACATTGTGAAGATTTTCACGTTTTAGGTGTTTTTGAAGCTGACAAATTTAGAGAAAAATAATTTTAAACTTTTGTTGTAGATTGGAAAACATTACTGCTATAATAGTCATGGAGGCTAGAGGTGAAAGCTGCTTGAACCCGACCAGATCTTAACGGAAGCAATCGTAGAGACAGATATTCAGGTTCTAGTCTCCTTATTAAAATGAATAAAAATACAAAAGTACTAGCACTAAAATATAGACCTCAAACATTTGATGATTTAATTGGTCAAGATGTTGTTGCAGAAACAATATCAAATTCAATCAAATCAAATAAAGTACCTAACGCATACCTATTTACTGGAATTAGAGGGGTAGGAAAAACTACTACTGCAAGAATTGTAGCTAAATCACTAAACTGCTTCAACGGATTTGAAAATCTTTGTAAAGATAATTTTTGTGAAAACTGCATATCAATTTCAAACTCAAACCATATTGATGTTTTGGAAATTGATGCTGCAAGCCGTACGGGCGTTGATGATGTGAGAGAATTGATAGAGTTTGCCAGATATGGGCCTACTACAGCACGATATAAAATATTTATTATTGACGAAGTTCATATGCTCAGCAAACAAGCTTTTAATGCATTATTAAAAACATTAGAGGAGCCACCTGAATATTTAAAATTTATATTGGCAACAACTGAAATAAAAAAAATTCCAATTACGGTAGTATCTCGTTGTCAACGATTTGATTTATCAAGAATTAAGTCACTAGAATTATTAGAGTTTATAAAAAAGATAAAAGATAAAGAAAATGGAAATGCATCAGATGACGCTTTAAAATTAATTGTTAAAATTTCAGAAGGGTCAGTGAGAGATGCCTTATCTTTATTGGATAGAGCTTTATTGACTTTAGACAAAGATCAAGAATTAGATTTAAAAAGTGCTCAAAAGATTTTTGGTTACTTTGATAAGTCACAATTAATTAATCTTTTTCAGCTCATATTTGAAGGAAAAGAAAATGAAGTTTTAAATATATATAGGAAAATTTATGATCAAGGCGTTGATCCCAAAGTATTCATTAATGATTTTTTAGAACTTTTATATTATTTTAAAAATATAGAATCTTTAAAAATTGATGGTACTAACTTTTTATTAAATGATGATGAATTTAATAAGATTAAAGAAATTTCAAAAAATGTAAGTAATGAAGCTTTAATATTATTTTGGCAATTTACTCTTAAAACATTAGAAGAACTCGAGATAGTATCTAATCAACACCTATCCATAGAGATGTTTTTAATAAGATTAATTCACTTAAAAAACATTAAAGATATTTCCAACATTACTTTAGAAAAAAATGCACCAAATCAAGACACTAAAGAAATCTCATTATCATCAAAAAAAGAAAATAATGATTTTTTTGGAATAGGAAATAAAGATAAAACCATTGGTCAAATAAAAAATATTGTTCAAGAAAAAGATCCAAAGCTAAAAGAAAATAAAAAGATTGACGCACAAACAAATCTTATTAAATCATTTGAGGATTTATTGGAAATTTGTTCTCATAAAAAAGAAATAAAATTAAAATATGAGTTAGAAAAAAACGTAAATCTTGTTAGCTTTGAAAATCAAAGAATCGAAATTTCATTTAATGAAGATTTAGATAAAGAATTTGTAAAAGATTTATCCTCAAAGCTTTATGAATGGACTAACAATCGATGGATTATTACACTTAGTAAAATAAAGGGAGATCCATCAAAAAAAGAAAAAGAAATAAATATAAAAAAAGAATTAATTGACAATGCAAAAAATTCTCAAACATACAAAAATATTATTGAGAATTTTCCAGATGCTGAATTAGTTGATGTAAAGAACAATGAAAAGGATGTAGTTGATGACTGATTTTGCAAAAATACTCGATAAAGCAAAAGAATTAGAATCTAAAATGAAGGAAAGCCAAGAGAAAATTAAGAATATTCAAGCTGAAGGAACTTCAGGATCTAATTCAGTTAGAGTTATTTTAAATGGAGAAAATGAAATAATAAAAATTGATTTATCAGATGATGTCATGAAAGAAGAAAAAACTATAATAGAAGATTTAATTGTGGCTGCACATAATAATGCAAAAGCAGAATTAAAACTGAAAACTTCAGAGGAGATATCAAAATCTACAAGTGGGTTTGGTATTCCTGGCTTTAAGTGGCCTCTTTAATTAAATGCAAAGTATTAATGAAATAGAAGAGTTAGTAAAATTAATTTCAAGGCTACCTGGTTTGGGGCCAAAATCAGCAAAAAGAATTGTATTGAAGCTCATTAACAATAGAGATGAATTAGTCAAGCCAATGGCAAATATTTTAGCTCAAGTTTATAAAAACGTTATTAGGTGTCAATTATGCGGAACACTAAAATCTAATTTAATTGGATGTAATAATTGTGAAAATATTACTGAAAAATATGACAAAATTTGTGTTGTTGAGGATATTGCTGATCAGTGGTCGATTGAAAATTCTAGTATTTACAAAGGATACTTTCATATTTTAGGTGGAACAATTTCTTCACCGGGTCAGAGAAAAGAAGATCTTTTAATTGACTCATTAACAGAAAGAGTAATCAGAGAAAATATTGAAGAAGTTATAATAGCCACAAGTGCAACAATTGAGGGTCAAACAACTGCTTATTATATTCAGAACAGTTTAAAGAAGACAAATACTAGGGTTACAAAATTAGCTCAAGGGTTACCAGTTGGTGGAGAAATAGAAAACTTAGATGACGGAACTTTATTCTCTGCTTTTAAAAATAGAACTGGTATAAAAACTAGCTAAGACTAATTTTTTTTAATTAATCTATTTAAATGCAATAGTGGCTCAGTATAGCCAGAAGGCTGTGACCTTCCATGAAACACTAAATCACACGCAGCCTTAAAAGCAATTGACTTGTCAAAATTTGGTGACATATTTTGATATAATTCGTCGCCTTTATTTTGTTTATCAACAATTTTTGCCATTTTTTTCATTATTTCTAGCACTTGTTTACTGGTGCAAATTCCATGGTGAATCCAATTAGCTATATGTTGTGAAGAAATTCTTAAAGTAGCTCTATCCTCCATAAGACCAACATTATTAATATCTGGTACCTTTGAACAACCAACACCCTGATCAATCCATCTTACAACATAACCCAAAAGTGTCTGAGCAGAATTAGAAATTTCTGAATTAATCTCCTCAACAGACCAATTGGGTCTATCGGCCACAGGTATAGTTAAAAGATCATCCAATTTTGCTGGTTTTCTGTTTTTTAATTCTTTTTGTTTTTCAAAAATATTTATTTCATGATAATGAAGTGCATGAAGTGCAGCAGCAGTAGGTGAGGGTACCCAGGCACAGTTTGCTCCAGCTTTTAAGTGACCAGTTTTTTGCTCCATCATGTCTGCCATTTTATCAGGCATGGCCCACATTCCTTTACCAATTTGAGCTTTACCCGAAAGGCCACATTGAAGGCCAATATCAACATTATTATTTTCATATGCCTCAATCCATTTAGAAGACTTCATATCTCCTTTTTTAATCATTGGTCCAGCTTCCATGGATGTATGCATTTCATCACCAGTTCGGTCTAGAAATCCAGTATTAATAAAAAATACTCTATTTTCAAGCGTTCTAATGCACTCTTTCAAGTTCGAAGAAGTTCTCCTCTCTTCATCCATAATACCAATTTTACAAGTATATTTTTCTAATTCTAAAACTTCTTCAACTTTAGCAAAAATTAAATCTGTAAAAGATGTTTCATCCGGACCATGCATTTTTGGTTTAACAATATAAATTGATCTAGTTCTTGAATTACCCCCCTTTTTTATATCATGAAGGCATGCCGCAGAAGTTATAAAAGCATCCATAATTCCCTCTGGTATTTCAGAGCCATCTTTTAGAATAATAGCAGGGTTAGTCATCAAATGACCAACATTTCTTACTAACAGCAAACTTCTACCATGTAATTTTAGTCCTTTTCCATCTTTAGAAATATAACTTCTGTCAGGATTTAATTTTCGTTCAAAATTTTTTCCATTCTTTATAAATTTTGATTTTAGATCACCCTTCATTAATCCTAACCAGTTTCGGTAACAAACAACCTTATCTTCTGCATCTACTGCCGCCACACTATCTTCGTTATCACAAATTGTTGAAATCGCCGATTCAACTATAACATCACTTATACCGGCTATATCATGTGCAGCACTGAAAGCCCTAGGATTTATTATTATTTCAATATGAAGGTTATTATTTTTTAATATTATTGCTGACGGCTTATTACTATCACCCCTATGACCAATAAATTTTTCTAAATTTTTTAGTTTATACAAAGAATCATTCTTATAAATTAATAAATTTCCCTCTTTAACTCTTAAGCTTGAAATACTTTTCCAGCTTGTATTTTTTATTGGAACATATTTATCTAAAAATTCTCTAACATATTTTATAACTTCTTGACCACGTAAAGGGTCATATCTTTCACTACCGCCTTCTTCAGACTTAATAATGTCAGTTCCATAGAGGCTATCATATAAGCTCATCCATCTAGCATTAGCAGCATTAAGTGCATACCTCTCATTCATAATTGGGACTACTAGTTGTGGTCCTGCAATACTGGTTATTTCTTCATCAACATTTTTTGTTTTAATCTTAAAATCAGGACCTACTTCTTTCAGATATCCAATTTCTTTTAAAAATTTTTTATATTTTTCTAAATCAATTTCATTTCCTTTATTCTTAATATGCCAAGCATCTATTTTTTTTTGTAAGTCTTCTCTGAATAATATTAATTCTTTATTCCGAACAGCTAATTCATGAGCGGCCTTGTCAAAACCTAACCAAAATTTTTCTATAGAAATTTTTGTATCTTCAAGAAGTTCATTATTAATGAAATTCAATAGTTCACCTGATACTGAAAAGTTATTGACTTTTATATATTTTTTTTTCATGGCAATCATCTGGCCCCATCTGTATTTTTGCCTGAGAGTTTTTGCTCCATCGGCGAGATTAAATCTCTTTCCAGAGTGTTATGCATCAATATCGGTCCTTTTGCCTGAGAGTTTCCGGGGCGGTTGCTCCTTCGGCGCTATAACTTGTATAATCTCTCCCGATAAATAAGACAAACAGTAAAACCTTAGATGAATTAAGTCAAATATTAAATATTTAGAGAAATTATAGCTCAGTTTATATTATCTATTAAAACATTTTATTGCCTTTTTTTATAATTAATCAATACTTAAACTATCTAAATGAAAAATTATTTAAACTTTGAAACTGAAATTAAAGACCTAGAAATTGAAATAGAAAAACTTAAGGACCCTTATAATCAAGGTGGACTTTCAGAGGTAGATACAAAAAAGATTTCAGAGATCCAACTAGAAATAGACAAGAGGCTTCAAGATATTTATTTAAATCTAGACCCATGGCAAATTACTTTGGTTGCAAGGCACGAAGATAGACCTAAGTCAAAATTTTTTATAGAAAATTTATTTGAAGATTTTATCCCTCTTTCTGGTGATCGCTTTTATGGGGAGGACAAATCTGTCATAGCTGGTTTTGCCAAATTTAATGAAACTTCCGTTTTAGTAATTGGTCAAGAAAAAGGTGATAACTTAGAAGCTAGAATAGAGAGAAACTTTGGAATGATGAGGCCAGAGGGCTATAGAAAAACTATAAGACTAATGAAACTTGCAAATAAGTTTAATATCCCTGTCATCTCTTTTATAGATACACCAGGAGCATACCCAGGTGTGGGCGCTGAAGAGAGAGGTCAAGCAGAGGCAATCGCAAAATCTATAGAATGTTGTATGGAAATTAATATTCCCACATTAGCGATAGTTATTGGTGAAGGTGGATCTGGAGGAGCAATAGCATTAGCCTCAGCAAATAAAGTTATAATGTTACAAAATGCAATTTATTCTGTAATATCCCCAGAAGGATGTGCAACTATTTTATGGAGAGATCCAAAAAAAACTCTTGATGCTGCAAAAGCAATGAAGTTGTCTGCTAATGACCTTTTAGAATTAAAAATTATTGATGAAATTATTCCAGAACCTAATGGAGGAGCGCATAGAGATAGAGATTTAATTCTGAACAATGTAAAAAAATCAATTAAAAATAACCTAGAAGTCTTTTCGAATATGACAAGAGAAGAAATTTTAAATCACAGGAAAAGTAAATTTTTAGAGATTGGAAGAAGCAAAGGTTTTGTCAGTCAATTAGATGATATAAGTGTTTTAAGTATGAAAAAAAATAAAATTAATGTTTTAATTGAAAAATTTTTTAGAGATAAAAAGAATCTAATTATTTTTAGCATCTTTTTATTTTTTGTTTTATTTTCTTTTTTTTATTTTTTATAAAGAGCCACAACAACGCTTAAATTTTTTACCTGATCCACAAAAGCAAGGTTCATTTCTGCTCATTTTTTTTTTATTATATTTTGGGTCTATTTTGATTGGTTTAATTTCCTCTTTCTTTTTAATTTCTTCTTGTACTATTTTTAAGTTCATTAAAATTGTAACAAAGTCTAATTTTAGTTTATTTAGTAAACTTTCAAAAAGATTAAAAGCTTCTTTTTTATATTCAATTAAAGGGTCTCTTTGACCATAAGACCTAAGACCTATCACTTGTCTCAGTTGTTCTAGATATTGAATGTGAGATTTCCAGTTTAAATCAATACTTTGTAAGAAAATTCTTTTTTCAATTTCTTTAGCCCTTTCCTCATCTAAAAATTTAATTCTCTCATTCCTGGCTTCTAGAAATTTTAAATTTATTTTTTCTTTAAATTCGAGATCTTTTAAATTAATAAGATTTTCAATTTCTTTTTCGTCAAAACTTTTTCCAAGTAATATTTTTAGTTGATTATTAAATTCACTGTTTTTTTTGCTTGAGAGGCTTTCAGCCCTCAAAACAATTAAATTATTTACAATTTCTAATAAAAATTCATCTGAATAATCAAAAATTTTTTTACTATTTATAACATTTTTTCTTTGAGTAAAAATTACATGTCGCTGGTCATTTAAAACGTTATCAAATTTTAATAAATTTTTTCTAATATCAAAATTTCTTGCCTCTACTTTTTGTTGAGCCCTCTCTAGCGCTTTATTTATCCATGGATGATCAATACTTTCCCCATCTTTTAAGCCAAGTTTTTGAAGAATATTATTCATAGATTCTGATCCAAAAATTCTCATTAAGTCATCTTCTAAACTTACATAAAAAATAGAGTTTCCCTCATCCCCTTGCCTCCCAGCCCTTCCTCTTGCTTGATTGTCAACTCTTCTGGACTCCATTCTTTCAGTACCGATTACCATTAAGCCGCCTAAAGATTTAATTTTATTTTTATTTAATTGTAAACTCTCATTTGATTGGCTTCCTTTTTTTCCACCAAGCTGAATATCAACACCTCTTCCAGATATACTTGTAGTAATAATAACTGAATTATATTTTCCTGCGTTTGCAATTATTTCTGCCTCATTTTCATGGTTTTTGGCATTTAATACGGTATGCTTTATTTTTGCATCATTTAAAAGTTTAGAATATATTTCTGACTTATTAACACTAGATGTAAAAATTAAAATAGGTTGACCTAATTTATTACATTCTAAAACTTTTTTAATAATTGCTTCATTTTTTTCTAGTTCAGTTCTAAATATCTGATCGTTTAAATCTTTTCTAATCATTTTTTTATTAGTGGGTATAATTACAACTGCTAAATTATATATTTCATAAAATTCTTCTGCTTCAGTTGCTGCAGTTCCAGTACAGCCTGAAATTTTTTTATATAATCTAAAGTAATTTTGATAGGTAATTGATGCTAATGTTTGATTTTCAGCTTGTACTTCAATTCTTTCTTTTGCTTCAAGTGCTTGGTGCAGTCCATCACCAAATCTACGCCCTTCCAGAATTCTACCAGTAAGCTCATCAATAATTTTTAAAGATCCATCTTGAATAATATAATCTTTACCTTTTTCAAATAAATGATTTGCTCGCAATGACTGGTTCACATGGTGAACTAATCCTAAGTTCTCTGGATCATAAAAATTATTATTTTTAAGTATTCCAGCATTAGAAAATATTTTTTCAACATTATTTATTCCTTGATTTGTAAGTAAGATATTTTTATCTTTTTCATCAATTTCATAATCTTGAGAACTTAGTTTTTTAATTAATTTATCAATTGCAAGGTATTGTTCTGTTCTATCTTCAACAGCACCGGAAATAACCAAAGGAGTTCTTGCCTCATCAATCAAACACGAATCTATTTCATCAACAATTGAGTAAAAATGTTCTCTTTGAACCATTTGATCTTTTGAAAACTTCATGTTGTCTCTTAAATAATCAAAGCCAAGCTCGCTATTAGTTGCATATGTAATATCTCGATCATAATTTTCTTTTCTTTCGAGATCATCTTGATCATTATTTATATAACCAGAAGTTAGCCCTAAAAATTTATAAACTTCACCCATTTCCATCGAGTCTCTTTTTGCAAGATAATCATTTACTGTAACTATATGTACACCTTTTTCAAATAAAGCATTTAAGTAAGCAGCAAGAGTAATAGTCAGAGTCTTTCCTTCACCAGTTCTCATTTCTGAAATTTTACACTCATGAAGAACAACTCCACCAATTAGCTGGACATCAAAATGTCTTTCATTACGAGTTCTTCTTGATGCCTCTCTTACAAGTGCAAATGCTTCAGGTAACAATTCATTAATATTTTCTCCATTTTTTAGTTTTTCTTTTAATTCTAGAGTTTTTTTTGGGAAATCTAAGTCAGGAATATTTATAATCTTACTTTCTAAAGAATTCACCTTTTCAATAATCTTTGAAATTCTATCAAGCTCCTTCTGATTGCTTGATTTAATGAATTTAGAGATAAAATTTAAAGGATTTAGCATTTAATTTTTGATATATTATTTAATTATAACTTTTAATATAAGTATTAAATAAATATTTTAAATAGTATGGCAATAAACTTAAAAAACTTTCTAAATTCTCAAAATAATGACTCGAAAATGGGTGACTTTCAAGATTTGGATCATTTAGATGGTGTTTCAATTTCTACAACAAGTGCAAATCTGTACAATAACTCGAGAGACGATTTGGTTATGTTTTATTTTAGACAAGGTGCAAATTACGCTTCAGTCTACACTAAATCAAAAATAATATCTGAAAATATCAAGTGGAATTTAAATTTGAAAAATAAAAAAATATGTGCACTCATTATTAATACAAGAAATGCAAATACTTTTACTGGCAAGAGAGGATATCAAGGATTAAAAGAAATTGCTGATGAAGCGTGTTTGAAACTATCAATTAAACAAAAAAAAGATGAAAATAACCCAAAAAGAATAAAACCAAATCAAATTCTTTTTGGTTGTACAGGGACAATTGGAGAAATTTTTCCAACTGAAAAAATCAAAAAAGCTATTCCAAATTTGATTGAAAAAATTAGATACACACAAAATAAATATATTTGGATGAAAGCTGCATTGGGAATAATTACAACAGATTTAAAACCAAAACTTGCAATGGAAGAGTGTAAAATTGGAAATGCTAATATTAAAATTTATGGAATAGCTAAAGGCTCTGGAATGATTTATCCAAACATGGCAACAACGTTAGGTTATGTCTTTACGGATGCAGATATTTCCTCAAATATTCTTCAAAAATTATTGAGAAAAAATATAGAAACAACATTTAATGCCATTACTTGCGACGGTGACACAAGCACAAATGATATGGTCTCAATATTTTCGACTGCGGAAGTTAAAAATAAAGTTATTAAAAATATTAATGACCCAGCAATAAAAGATTTTGATAATGCTTTGCATTCTGTACTTTTAAATCTTGCTAAAAGAGTGGCCGCTGATGGAGAAGGATCTTCAAAGTTTATTACAATCAGAGTAAACAATTCCAAGACACAAGAAGATGCAAAAAAAATTGCCTTTTCTGTTGCTAACTCACCTTTAGTAAAAACTGCTGTTGCCGGAAACGATCCAAATTGGGGAAGGATTGTAATGGCTATAGGAAAAGCCGATGTAGACATTAAGTTGAATAAATTGTCAATTAAACTTGGACCTATAAAAGTTGTAGAGAAAGGTCAGTTATCAAATTCATATATTGAAGACGATGCTGCTGTATATATGAAGGAAGAAAAAAAAATTGATATAGTGATTGATCTCAACATTGGTAAAAAATATTTTACAGCATATACAATGGATTTGACTAAAAAATATATAGAAATCAACGCAAACTATAGGAGCTAATTAATCGTTGGTTCTTCATTATGATTAAATACAAGCTAATTTGTAAAGAGTGTAAAAATTTATTTGATAGTTGGTTTTCTTCATCAAAAGAATACGAAAGATTAAGAAAAAAAAAATTTCTAAATTGTATTATTTGTGATTCACAAAATGTAGAAAAAACTTTGATGTCACCAAGTATTTTAAGAGTTGCAAATGATTCTAAAATTAACACTAAAGATAAAAAATATAAAAAAATAACAAAAAAGATAATAGAATATCAAAAATTCATTAAAAAAAATTTTGAATATGTGGGTGAAAATTTTGCTCAGGAGGCTAGATCATTGCATTATAAAAATAAAAAAACCCCAAAGAATATTTACGGTACATCAACCAGCGAAGAATTAAAGGAGCTCAGAGAAGAAGGAATATAGGCTGAGGTAATTCCCTGGCTAAAAGAAAATAGCAATTAAAACTTTAGTAATTTAGCAATATAATTTACAGAAGTGTCTTTACTTAGCTTCCAGCTATTATTTATTAGATCAAATTTCATTCCATCAAGTTTTTTTAAAGATAAATTGTTTTTTTTTAAAATTTTTATTAGATCATCAGGCTTTACAAATTTTTCCCAATCATGAGTTCCAATTGGCAGCCATTTCAAAATATACTCTGCACCAATAATTGCAAATGCATATGATTTTAGCGTTTTATTTAAAGTTGCAACAAACATTATTCCATCTTTTTTTAGAAATTTTGAACTTTCTTTGATAAAAAAATTTATATCTTGAACATGTTCAACTATTTCCATATTTAAAATTACATCAAATTTTTTTTTAGTTTTTAAAGTCTCTGGTGAAGCTGTTTTATAATCAATCTTGAGTTTATTTTTTTTTGCATGAAATTTAGCAATTTCGATATTTTTTTTTGATGCATCTATTCCAACAACATTTGCTCCCAATCTACACATTGGTTCTGCCAACAATCCACCACCACATCCAATATCTAAAATATTAATATTCTTTAAGGGCTTATTTGAAGTTTTTAAATTAAAGTCTTTAACTATATTTTCTTTAATATACTTAATTCTTATAGGGTTAAAATTATGCAAGGGTTTAAACTTTCCATTAGGATTCCACCATTCTTCTGCAATTTTAGAAAATTTTTCAATCTCTTTTTTATTTATTGAATTCATAATAGATCACTTGTGGACATAACAATTAAGATGTATTTTATCAAATATAAATTAAATTAAATAATCAATGAAAACTGTTGTATTAAAGTTCGGTGGAACTTCAGTGGGAAATATAGAGAGAATTAAAAAAGTAGCCAATATAATTGCCTCTTATAAAAAGAAAAATACTGGAGTAATTGTGGTTTCTTCGGCGATGAGTGGAGTTACTAGTGACTTAATCAAAAAAACAAGAGAATTGAGTAATAGTTTTGATGCTGCAGAATATGATGTTTTATTATCCTCAGGTGAACAAGTGGCTTGCGCATTAATAGCGGGAAGATTAAAACATCTTGGACATAAAGCAAGATCTTGGATGTCTTGGCAGCTTCCTATTATTACCGATGGTCCTTATAGTGTATCGAGAATATGCAAAATAAATAAAAATAATATATTGAAGTTTATCAACTCTGGTGGAATACCAGTTATAACTGGTTTTCAAGGAATTAACTCAGACAATAGAATTACAACATTAGGCAGAGGTGGAACAGATGCGTCTGCAATAATGCTAGCAAAGTTTTTTAACGCTAGTGAGTGTGATATCTATACAGATGTTGATGGAGTTTATACTACAGATCCTCGAAAGCACTCAAAAGCAAAAAAAATTCACAAAATCTCTTATGATGAAATGCTTGAAATGGCTTCCCTAGGAGCAAAAGTTATGCAGCCCACTTCAGTCCAAGATGCAAAATTAAACAATATAAGTTTCTCAGTTAAATCTTCATTTGTAAAAAAGAAAGGTACTTTAATAACAAGCAACAAAAAAGCCTTTAGCAATCAAATCATAACTGGAATCACATCAACAAAAAATGATGCCAAAGTAACCATGATTGGCGTTAAGGATAGGCCTGGTGTAGCAGCTTCTATTTTTAAACCATTGTCACTCAACCAAATTAATGTGGACATGGTAGTACAAAACATTTCATTAAATAGCAAGGAAACAGACTTGACGTTTACTATTAAATCAGAAGATTTAAAAAAAACAGAGAAAATTATAAGACAAAATAAAAAGATATCCTTTAGAAAATTTAAACAAGATAGTAAAGTATCTAAAGTATCAATTGTAGGAGTTGGAATGATTACAACGCCTGGAATTACTTACAGAATGTTTCAGGCATTAGCTTCAAGAAAAATTAATATTATGGTGATTTCAACTTCAGAAATAAAAATTTCAGTTTTGATTTCCAATAGGCATGTAAAAAAGGCTATAGCTGCCCTTCATAAAGAATTTAAATTAGATTAAAAAATGAGCTTAAGACTATTTAGAGATATTAACAGAAAAAAAACAAAAGTTATTAGTGTTGGTGATGTAAAAATAGGGGGAGATAATCCTATTTCAGTTCAGTCAATGACAAATACTTTAACATCAGATATTTATGCAACCATTAAACAGATTAATGACATTCATGAAGAGGGCGCTGATCTAGTTAGAGTTTCTTGCCCAGACCAAGAATCCTCTTTAGCTCTTAAAGAAATTGTAAAAAATGTCTCTGTACCAATTATAGCTGATATTCATTTTCACTATAAAAGAGCCATCGAAGCCGCAGAAAATGGAGCAAAATGTTTAAGAATTAATCCAGGTAATATAGGTAATAAATCAAAAATACACGATATACTTAGCGCAGCCAAAAACAATGGTTGTTCTATAAGAATAGGTGTTAATGCAGGCTCTCTTGAAAAAGATATTTTAGAAAGATATAAAGAGCCGTGTCCAGAAGCTTTAGTAGAAAGTGCACAAAGAAATATTAAAATTTTAGAAGATCAAGATTTTTTTAATTTTAAAGTTAGTGTCAAATCATCAGATGTTTTTTTATCGATGTCAGCCTATCGTCAACTTTCAAAAGTAACTGATTATCCATTACACCTAGGAATTACAGAGGCAGGTAGTTTTATTTCAGGAAGTATTAAATCTTCAATAGGTCTAGGCTCTCTTTTAATGGATGGAATAGGTGACACTATAAGAATCTCACTGTCTGATGACCCAGTTAAAGAAATAAAAATTGGTAATGAAATATTAAAATCACTTAATTTAAGAAATAGGGGTGTAAAAATTATATCTTGTCCATCTTGTGCGAGACAGGCTTTTAAGGTTATTGACACAGTAAAAACATTGGAAGAAAAACTTTCACATATAAAAACTCCATTAACCCTATCTATTATTGGGTGCGTAGTTAATGGACCAGGAGAAGCTGCAATGACAGATGTAGGTATAACAGGTGGTGGAAAAGGGAATAATATGCTTTATTTATCTGGCATTCAAAGTGAAAAAGTTTTAACAGAGGACATTATATCAAGAGTCGTTAGCGAAGTTGAAAAAAAAGCTGCTGAAATAGATAAAAAATTATAATGATACCCCCGAAAACTATAGAAGATTTAATTTCTAGACACTCCGCATTAGAAAAAGAATTATCATCAGGTGAAGTAGATAAAAAACTTTTTGCAGAAAAATCAAAAGAATATTCAGATTTGAATGAAGTGATTGATGATGTAAAAAAATACTTTTCATATGATATTGAAAAAAAAGATTTAGAGAAATTTTTAGATGATCCTAGTAGTGATAGCGAGTTTAAAACAATGACAGAAACTGAACTAGAAAGTCTGAAACTTGAAAACGAAACAATAGAAAAAAAATTAAAACTATTTTTATTACCAAAAGATGAAGCAGATAAAAAAAATGCAATTATAGAAATTAGAGCGGGAACAGGAGGGCTGGAAGCAAGCCTATTTGCTTCAGATCTTTTTAAGATGTATGAAAAAGTTAGTCACAAAAAAAAATGGGAACTAGAACTAATAAGTATGTCCCAGAGTGAGGCTGGAGGACTTAAAGAGGTCATAGCATCAATCAGGGGAAAAAATATTTATTCAACACTAAAATATGAAAGTGGAGTCCATCGTGTTCAGAGGGTTCCAGATACAGAAACTCAAGGTAGAGTCCATACCTCTGCTGCTACTGTTGCGGTTTTGCCAGAGGCAGAGGACGTAGATATAAAAATAAATGATTCAGACTTACGTATAGATGTTTTTAGAGCTGGAGGCCCAGGGGGACAATCTGTTAATACAACAGATAGTGCTGTTAGAATAACTCATATTCCAACTGGAATATCCGTATCCCAGCAAGACCAAAAGTCACAACACAAAAATAAAGCAAAGGGAATGTTGATTTTGAGGTCAAGACTTTATGAATTGGAAAGATCAAGAATAGAAAATGAAAGATCACAAGATAGAAAAAGTAAAATAGGAACAGGTGATAGATCTGAAAGGATCAGAACATATAATTTTCCACAGGGAAGGGTAACAGACCACCGTATCAATCTAACACTTCACAAACTTGAAGAGTTTCTAGAAGGCGAAGCATTTGATGAAATGATAGAAAGCTTAACGCTCCAAGCTCAAGAAGAAAAATTAAGTAATTTAAATTAAGTATGAATATTGAGAACACTTTAAATCAAGGAATACGTATTTTAAAATTATATAACATTCCAAATCCACACCTTGATAGTGAAATGATTCTTTCTGAATCAATCAACAAGGATAAAAAATATATTATTTTAAACTCAAAAGAAATCTTAAATAATAAACAGTTAGATAGTTTTAATAGTTTTATTGAAAGGAGAAGAAAAGGTGAGCCAGTTGCCTACCTAATAAAAAGGAAAGAATTTTGGAAAGATGAATTTTATGTAAATAAAGATGTTTTAATTCCAAGGCCAGATACAGAGTTAATAATCGAGCAAATCCTTAAAATTTATTCAAAAGAGTCTCAATTACAAGTTCTAGATATTGGAACTGGCTCTGGGTGTGTACTCCTATCCATACTAAAAGAGAGACCTAATTTTTATGGGACTGGAATAGATATTTCAAAAAAAAGTATAAATGTTAGTAAATTTAATGCCAATAAACTAAACTTAACCAATAGAACAAGATTTATTCATTCTAGTGTTGACAATTTTAAAATTGGCAAATATGATATAATTGTATCAAATCCTCCATATATTAAATTATTAAATTTAAAATATTTGGAAAAAGATGTTGTTAACTTTGAGCCAAAGTTAGCTTTAAGTGGTGGACTTGATGGTTTTTCAAAAATCAGAAAAGTTATTAATAAAGCAAGCAATCTGATTAAGAAAAAGGGTAAATTTATTTTAGAGATTGGTTTTAATCAAAAAAATAAAGTTAAAGAAATATTAAGAAAAAAAGGTTTTTACATAAATAAATCCGTAAAGGATTATGGAAATAATGACCGCTGTATAATTAGCACTAAAATTTAAAATAAAAAATATAAATTAAAAATTAAAAATTAAAAATTATGGTAACATTTAGAAGCAATAACAATAGAAGGCCTCCCTTTA